>Ga0206841_1151_pt1 | contig 13378 bp, 10 predicted proteins | sample Alteio_BWOrgCont_25_FD_152851 | JGI IMG/M metagenome (GOLD analysis project Ga0206841, IMG submission 152851) | Enriched cells from forest soil in Barre Woods Harvard Forest LTER site, Petersham, Massachusetts, United States -... | ecosystem: Environmental > Terrestrial > Soil > Temperate forest >... | reverse complement strand
AACCATGGCGGCCGCGGACTGCAGATCAATTATGGGTCAGAGCGATTCGACTCAAATAACCTCTATATCTATTCTGTACGCTGGCCTATCATCCTGGCAGGCGACATAAATGAGAGCTACTTCTGGAACACACAGATTATCGGCCCTGGAAGTACCAATGAAGAGATTCCCGGTAATGACAAGTACTGCTACAGCATTAACTGTGTAAATGGCAGGTTCCCTGGACCGAATGCTGGCCCTCAGGGAGCGCCGATATCAGTTATCCCAGATACACATGCTGCTATCTTTGTAGATAAGGCGGTCAATTTCTCCTTCTATGGCGGCTCTATCAAGCCGTTAAAGTACGCTGCTGGAATCCAGGTCTTCAAAGGCGATGTGAGCACCGTTAAGAATTTCTATTTTGAGGGATATCCATTTGATAAGGCCGGCAGATTGAATGCTGCTGTCATTGCCGGTGGCGCTGCTCCGCGTACTACACTGGCTTCTTCTCTATCGGGTGGAGACATGACTGTTTCTGTCGCGGATATCGATTGGATGCCCCATTTATTTACGAATCCAACAGATATCAATCTGAAGAATGGCAATTACTTTCCCTACGTCCTTCTCCCGCAAGACTACGCCTCAGGCAGTTCGGAACCGTCTCAATATGTTCCTGGATTAAAACGCGGACAGTACGAAGTTGTGAATATTGCCGGCTTCGGTGGCGATAAAAATTTATACATCTCATCCAGAAATATCGGCGGGTCTTCTGCTCCGGTGAACACATCCTGGCCTGCCGGCTCCATCGTCGAAGAGATGCCTTATGGTTTCTATGGCGCTCTTAATCTGGAAAACTCGCATATCAATGCCATCTGGCCCGCTGGAAAAGGCTACACCGATGCCTGCGACCAGACCAACATTCACACCTGCGCCGATATCATCGTTGGACACATTCCAGACGGTTTCTATGTAGACCCTAACGGCGGCCACAATGCTGCTCCAGGAAACCATCCCTATGGCGCCTCCATCAACATCAATTCGGTAACCATTGCGGGTGGCAACAGTGGACATAAGGGCGAGATCGCTACACATCGGTTTGCGAGGATAGCCTTCAATGGCGGCGTCAGCATACCCAACACGGCTCAAAGTGGCAATGTCCTGGATCCAAAGAACCTTCGCGTCGGTATCTGGGAGGCAACGGGAGGCGGATATCTTACAGCGCCGTTGTATGCCACCGGCCACACCGCTGAGCCGCAAGTCACCTTCGCTGCAATTGGAGGAGTTTACTATCCAGCAGCTGGCTTCTTCGCGCGAGATGAGACGCAGTCCGGTCAAGGGGGATATCCGCAGGGCGGATGGATGAATGGGCTGCAATATGCGAACCAGTACTGCTGGTTCGATACTCCATCCTCTGGCCAGAAACAATCGACAAACCGCATATGCATGAACGGAGGCCCTTCCAATACCGCGCATCCGGGCTACGAATACGATGTCTGGTCCGGCTCGAAGTGGGTCAATGCTTTCGAGGTACAGGGTCAACCAGATGGAAGCGCTGACGTTTCCATCACCGGGAATTTGACTGTGGCCAAGACTCTTTATGTAGAGTCGATTGCGGTTGCGAGCGGTACCAGCAGCTTGAACGCTTTGAAATCAAGTAGCCCACAGGCTTCAACTATTGCAGGCGGCACAACCGCCGCCATCGGGGGCCTTTCGCTGCAGGTGGGTCAGTGTAGCGCGGGCATGGCACGTATATCAGGAATCACGGGCTCCATGGTGGCTACCACGTCGCCGGCAGCTGATCCTGGAGATGGCTTTACCTGGCAGGCGTACGTCTCTGCCGCGAATACCGTAACTGTCAAAGTTTGTGCAATCAATAAAGGAACGCCCAAGGCCGTCCCGTATAACGTTCGTGTGCAATAAGGGAAGCACTGGCGTAGTGGTATTTCATCCATGAGCTTCTCGACTGTAAATGACAGCACCAATTTCCCCCAGGCGGCAACGAACGCGAGTAGAAAACCTTTCTCGCTGCGTATCCTGCATGTCATTTATTCGCTATCCCTCAAACACGGTGGACCGCCGGAGGGATTGCGGCAGCTTGCAGAAGGCTATCGACAGGTGGGAATCCATCTGGAAGTTGCGTCTCTGGATGATCCTGACGAGGCTTTCATCAAGGAGCTGCCGTTCAAGGTATATGCGTTTGGCCCGGTAAAGTCCGTCTATGGATATTCGGCCAGCCTGCTACCGTGGCTGCGAGAGAACGTGGACCGCTACGACGCCGTTGTGATCAATGGAATCTGGCAATATAACAGCTTTGCAGCGTGGCGCGCGGTCAAAAATAAAGTGCCCTATGCGGTGTTTATTCATGGTGCGCTCGATCCATGGTTTCAAGAGACGTACCCTCTCAAGCATCTGAAAAAGGTTTTGTACTGGCGTCCATTTCAATATCCGGTCTTGCGAGACGCTTTGGCCGTGCTGTTTACCACGCAGACAGAAAAAGAACAGGCGCTCGTGAGCTTCCGCCCCAACCAGTGGAATGGCGTCGTCGTACCGTATGGAACAAATCGTCCTGGCGGCGATCCCGAAGCTCAAAAAGAGATTTTCTTCGCGGCCTGTCCTGAGGCACGAAATCATCGCTTTCTGCTTTTCATGGCGCGTATTCACGAGAAGAAGGGATGCGATTTGCTGATCGAGGCATTTTCCCGTATCGCTTCCGCCGAGCCTGAGCTTCATCTGGTTATGGCCGGCCCCGATCAGGTTGGGCTGAAGGCTACGCTTGAAAAGCAAGCGCAACGCTTAGGAATCGCCAATCGTATTCACTGGCCGGGACTGCTGCAGAAGGATGCGAAATGGGGCGCGTTTTATGCCTCAGAAGCATTCATCCTGCCATCGCACCAGGAGAACTTTGGTATTTCTGTTGCCGAAGCGCTTGCTTGTGGCAAGCCGGTTCTTATCACAGACAAGGTGAATATCTGGCAAGACGTGGTCGCGGACGGTGCCGGAATGGTGGAAGCAGATACAGTAGAAGGTACGCACAGCCTGTTGCGGAAATGGCTGGCACTACCGGACGATCAGCGCGAGGAGATGGCGAAGAGAGCATCAGCGTGTTTTACCGCCCGCTACTCCATGGGAGGCGCCGCCGTCGCTATTGGTAAGATGTTTGAACAACATGTCGCCGCAAGAGGTAGAAAGGCGAGATAGATTTTGATCTGTCTCTAACAAAACACTGCAATAAAAGAATGAGTATGTATGGTGGACGATTCTATGAATGAACAAATCACAATCGCTGTTGTAGGCTCGGGATACGTCGGATTGGTTGCAGCCGTGTGCTTCGCGGAAATTGGCCATCGTGTGATCTGCGTGGATAATGACGAATCAAAAATTGCGATGCTCCGCGATGGTAAAGTGCCGATCTATGAGGAATATCTGCCGGAATTGTTAGATCGCCATTGCAATGCGTTGATCGAATTTACGACGGACCTGCATTCGGCAACGCAGAGGGCGCAGGCCATCTTTGTTGCTGTCGGGACGCCGCAGAGCCAGACGGGCAGCGCCGATTTATCCTATGTCGACGCCGTGGCAAGCCAGATAGCCCGGTCAATTACCGAATACAAAATCATTGTCGAAAAAAGTACAGTCCCCGTTTACACGAATGAATGGATCAGCCGTGTAATTGAACGGAATGGTGTTCCGCGTGAACTCTTTGACGTGGCTTCCAATCCGGAGTTCTTGCGCGAAGGCACGGCTGTTGTGGATTTCCTCCATGCAGACCGAATCGTCATCGGTGTCGATACAGACCGCGCGGGAAATCTGCTGCGCGCCATCTATGAGCCCTTGACCTCCGGCAAATACTATCAATCCGCCGATGCAGTGCCCGGCGTTCGTACAACAGCAGAACCGCCGCCGCTGCTTCAGACATCTACCAAAGCCGCGGAGCTCATCAAGCACGCATCGAATGCGTTCCTTGCGATGAAGATTTCTTTTATCAACGTGGTTTCCAATATCTGCGAAGCAGTAGGCGCAGATGTGGAGCAGGTGTCAAAGGGAATTGGCTCCGATGAAAGAATCGGGCCAAAATTCCTTAAAGCGGGAATCGGTTATGGTGGCTCCTGCTTTCCTAAAGATGTTGCTGCTTTCCGCTATGTAGCGGAGCAGCTGGGCATCGAATTCGGACTGCTGCGCGAAGTCGAGAATATCAATGCTGAACAGAAGAGACGCTACTTTCAGAAAGTCCGTTCTGCATTGTGGACATTCCGCGGCAAGAAACTAGGTATCCTCGGCCTTGCCTTCAAGGGTGGCACGGATGATATCCGCGAATCACCGGCGATTGATCTCATCGGGCAGTTCGTGAAAGAGGGATGCGTTATTTCGGTATACGACCCTGCGGCTATGGAACGGACAAAGCAGGTATTGCCTCCATCCGGAAGCCTGACCTATGCGAAGGATGCCTACGAAGCCGCCAGCGATGCCGATGCTCTTTTGGTTCTGACTGATTGGCAGGAATTCGCTGAGCTTGATCTGGATCGTCTGCATTACACATTGCGCTATCCGATCGTCATCGATGGACGAAATCTTTTTGATGCAACCAACATGATCCAGCGGGGTTTTACCTATCTGAGTGTTGGCAGACCTGGAGCAGTGCAGACCAGAGACGCAGCGCTCTCTCGCAAGCTGCCCTGATGTGAGCGCCTTTATGACAACACGCACACATTATCTGTAACTGTTTCAGTGACTTTTACATCCGGTGCAGGGAAGAAGTAACCTGGGATGGATGATTTTGCTTGACTATTCATCAGCGTAGAGGGCACAATACAACCAGTAGATTGTGTGCTTTACGCACAAATTGTATCTCCTCGTTTTCATCTACATTCTGCAAGCTACGCGTGATGAGAGCATTCATCCCAGCTTTGAAACAAGAACAATAATAAGTATTTAAATTTCATCTCATAAATTCTTACAAAGCGACGAAAACAAATTATTGCAGATCTGAATCTAAGCTTGCACCGGGAGCGAACTATGAAATTAACCAATGAGAAGGTGGTCGTCTGTGGTGGTGGCGGATTTATTGGTGGCCATCTTGTAAAGGCGCTGTTAGATAACGGAGTCAATGTTGTCCGTGCAGTCGATGTGAAACCTCTCGACGAGTGGTATCAGAAAACTAAGGATGTAGAAAATCTTTCGCTCGATCTGCGGGATAAGGCTAATTGCTATAAGGCCACGGATGGCATCCAGGTTGTGTTTCAATTAGCTGCCGATATGGGTGGCATGGGCTTTATTGAGAATAACAAGGCGCTCTGCATGTTGAGCGTGCTTACCAACACGCATATGCTCATGGCCGCCAAGGATTCCGGCGTAGAACGCTTCTTCTACTCCTCTTCGGCCTGTGTGTATAACGGTGACAAGCAGAAGACTCCCGACGTTGTAGCCCTCAAGGAAGAAGATGCCTATCCCGCGCTGCCCGAAGACGGCTACGGATGGGAAAAACTCTTCAGCGAGCGCATGTGCCGCCACTTTGAAGAAGACTTCGGTCTTCTGACCCGCGTCGCACGCTATCACAATGTCTATGGCCCTCTTGGCACCTATGACGGTGGCCGCGAAAAAGCACCGGCTGCCATGTGCCGCAAGGTGATCCAGGCCAAGGCTTCCGGCAAGCATGAGATCGAAATCTGGGGCGACGGTCATCAGACCCGCAGCTTCATGTATATCGATGACTGCACCAAAGGCACCCAGGCGATTCTTGAAAGCGACATTGATGAGCCGATCAATCTTGGCAGCAGTGAGCTCGTAACCATCAACCAACTCGTCGATATCGTCGAAGAGATCGCAGGTATCAAGCTCAAGCGGACTTACAAGCTCGACGCGCCGAAGGGCGTAAATGGCCGCAACAGCGATAACACCAAAATTCTTGATCATCTCGGATGGGAGCCATCCATTCGCCTGAAAGATGGCATGGCAAGGACATACGAGTGGATCGAGAGCCAGATGCTCGCACCCGTTACCAAGTAAACTAAGATCACCACAACAATACGGCCTGAGACCAGACATCTCAGGCCGTATTGTTTATCGCTCTATTCTGGAACGATAGATTCTAGATCGGTGTTAGCTTAGGTTTTCCCATAAGAATGAAAGTCCTGCTCATTTCCAACTACCCGCCAGACAAACAGCAGAGCATGCTTCGCTATGCGGATATGTTGCAGCAGGAGTTCCGTAGGCGCGGGCATGCTGTTGACATCGTGTATCCTCCCGTAATCTTTGGCGGGTTTTCCTTTCTGCGGGGTTCTATCAAGAAGTGGATTGGATATATCGATAAGTACCTTTTTGCGCCGTCTTATCTGCGTAAGAAAGCTGCTCAGTCCGATGTCATCCACATTTGCGATCATTCGAATGCCATGTATTTGAAATGCGCAGGAATGAAGCCGGTATTGATTACCTGTCATGATCTGCTTGCTATCTTTTCAGCAAGGGGAGTTTATCCGGCGAAAGATGTTGGGTTGACGGGAAAGATTCTTCAACGCTGGATTGCCGCGAATCTCTCTCGTGCTCCACACGCAGTCTGTGTCTCAGCTAAAACACAGGAAGATCTCGAAACTCTTTCACCAGGAATTCGCGCGAAAACAAAGGTGATCCACAACCCTTTGAATTGGAACTATTCACCCGCATCGTCCGATGCCATTGCAGAAGCTAAGACAAAGAACGGATTAGCTGAGACCGAATATTTGCTCCATGTAGGCGGAAACCAGTGGTACAAAAACCGTCTTGGCGTGATGCAGATATTTGCCGCGCTGCAGAGATATCCGCGATTTCAGAATGTGAAACTGATGATGGCAGGGAAGCCGTGGACATCCGAAATGCGTCAGTATTGCAAGTCGGCTGGCCTGACCGATCGAATTCTGGAACGAGTGGAAATCCCCAATGAAGAGCTCCAGGCACTCTACAGCGGTGCGCTCGCGCTCCTGTTTCCGTCGCGTGAAGAAGGCTTCGGATGGCCGGTGCTCGAAGCTCAGGCGTGCGGGTGTCCCGTCATCACAAGCAACCGGGCTCCCATGACAGAGATCGCGGGAGATGCCGCGCTTTTCATCGATGTCGAATCTCCGGAACTCGCAGCCCAGACGATTGCCGAACAGATTTCCAGCCTGCCATCTCTCCGCGAAGCCGGATTTCGAAATCTTGATCGCTTTGCGACTGACAAAATAATCGATTCCTATCTCGCATTCTACGAACAAATGACAAGACAAAAACCTCGGCCGTCATCCATATGAAACAGTAAATAGCTGCAATCTCGCTTGCTCATCCTACACAGCTCATCCGTCGCCTCCAAAGTCCTCAACAACAGGGACGGGCAGCGACATTTTGGCTTTGCACAGCTACGACATTATTGCTTTGCTCCTACAGGATTTGTTAACAGAATATCCGTTATCGGACATAAACGGTTGATGGACCTTCTACTCGTGCGTTGCCGTCCGTTCTAGTAGTTTCTTGCCATTTCTTCAAGTAAATCATGTAGAGCGATTGCGATTGCTCGGATGTGCTGCCGCCGCAATTAGGCAGATCTTCTCCTATCAATCCGCGAAGCCGCAGACCTTTGCAGTGACAGAAGTAACTCATTGAAAAGATGAGCACCGATGGCTAACTGAATCACTCAAAGCAGTGAAAGGCACCCGTAGAAGTTACTTCAGCACCCTCGACTTCCCCACCGGGACCTATGCTGTGCGGCGGCGGCACTCTCTCCAACGAATGCAGCTGACTCCGATAAGGCGACGGCAGTTATTCCCTGCAGTGCGCTTACCGATTTTGCTTTGGAAGAACAAATGCTAGGAAAAGGACAGAGCGCGCATGCATCGAAGGTGCTCGCCGCGTTCCCGAGGCGCATTTCAGCAGATGACAGATGATCTGAAAGTGAAATTTCCCGAGCGCCGCACAGTCAGCGTTCTGTTGACTATTTTGCTCTTCGCAGCTTTGTGCGCGATCGCTTACAGTGCCAGGCGTGTCATTCTCCTGCTTGTTCTGTCGATCTTTTTTGCCTACCTGATGAACCCCGCGGTCAAATTTCTTCAGCATCACTCTCTACTTTTCAGGGACCTGAGGGGAGCCGCCGTGATCGAGGCGTATTTCGCGGTACTGATCCTGATCGCTCTGGCCATCTATAGCTTTGCACCTGCTGCCGTAAGAAACACATTGAAGGCAGTTGATCAGGTTCCGACGATCCTTGATCGCGTGTCAACCGGGGAGATTGCGGCCGATATTGGCGACAAGTACGGCTGGAACGATGAACAGAAAGCGCGGCTGAGGACGGTGCTGGTGCGGCACAGAGAGGATAGCCAGGGGATTCTGAAGTGGATTGACCACTCACTTTCGCAGGCTGCTCAAATTGTCGGATGGTTGGCACTGATCCCGGTATTGGCCATCTTCCTGCTCCGCGACGGAAATCGCATCGCGGAAGGCGCTATAGAAACGTTCCTTCCGCAGCAGCATCAGGAGTCGGCCAGGATGGTCGCCTACCAGATACACGCCATCCTTGCCAGCTACATCCGTGCACAGGTTCTTCTCTGTCTCCTTTCCTTGGCGTTCTATACGACAGTTCTCCTCATCTTCAGATTTCCGCACGCAATCGCGCTGGGTATTCTCGGAGGAATACTTGAATTCGTTCCTGTCATCGGTTGGATGAGCACAGCGGCGCTAATCATCGGGATAGGCATGGCCAACGATCTTCATTGGTTTTGGATGACTGCATTGTTGCTTTCGTGGCGAGTTGTCCAGGACTATTTCAACCTGCCGCGGGCGCTGGGACACAGGCTGGAAATCCATCCATTGACCGTGATCTTCGCGGTACTGGCTGGCGCCGAGGTTGGTGGAATTATAGGTATCTACCTTGCTGTACCTTTGGCGGCATCGCTATTTGTGATTTGGAGATCGCGCACCCGCCCGGTGGAGAGCCCACTGGTCAAAGACGCCGCGTCGGAGCTTCCGTCCAGCCTCGCTTAAACAGCGCGTGAATGAGCTCGGCTCGATCTGAGATTAGCCCGAGTTCCCTTCCAGGTTTCCGCATGGCCAGCGTGCTGACAGTTGTACAAATGCAGCCTATGAGCCCGCCACTCGGCCGATCTTAAGAAGAGACGAGTGGTGTGGCGAATCGAGGCAGATGTTAACCCGTTGGCATCTGAGTTGGTTGCTTATGAAGCGCACGGCAGGTGCGCGGTTGAGTATTCAAGCGATTGTCGGAACATACATCGAATCCGGCATGGCACTTCACATGCAAAGAACCATGGCAAGAAGTGCGCCCCGATGGGGCAGACGCAACGAGATCTAGGACGGTGAGTTGGGCAAAAGGCCAGCTCACACCGTCGCGAGGACAAATAGATGAGGAGAGGACTATGAGGCTTTATCCCCGTTTCATACTTGCCGTCATTCTTGCGGCAGGCGTTGGAGCCAACGCGCAGGATGTGGCGTCGGATACCAGCAAGGCAGCAAAGGACACGGGCCATGCGACCGAAAAAGCGGCGCAGGCCACCGAACACGGCACTGAAAAAGCAGTCGAAAAAACATCCAGTGCTACTGGGCACGCTGTCAAGAAGACCGCGCACGGCATCAAAAAGGGCGTGAAAGGCACTGGCCGCGAGTTAAAGGGAGACGAAAGCAAGCCCGAGACGCCCAAATAGCCGCCTTCAACGCAGCTCGGCCTTTTCTTTGCGTTCTCTATAACGAAAGAGAAACACAGAAGGCCTTCACCTCAGGCCGGAAAGCCACGCTCAACCCAGCATGCGCCCACGGCCTGAATGTTTTGTCTGCGGTTCGCTGGCAGGTTCTCGACTTCATTGCATTAAGTCAGATGGCGGGAATTTCTCCGGGGCCAAATGTCCAATTGTGTGTAATTGCCAGCCAGTTAGCATTGGTAGCCGAACTCGGGCACCGAGTGCTTTCGATTTACTGTGCCGATCTCGTTGAACTTGCGCTCACAACTACATTGGCCACTGGCTTGCACGATTCCATGTAAGCGCATGCTTCTAATTTGTTTGCGAATACGAAATGAGACCGGACAGGAGACAGCAGAAATGGGTGAGATCGTTTCGATTTCAGGACGGGTTGCAATCGACACGTCCGGCCGGATGCGGGACAGGCTCGCCGACGCGCTGCGCTCAAAGCCGGACGCCATCACCATTGATCTCTCGCAGGTCGACTACATGGACACTTCCGGGCTTGCGACCCTCATAGAAGCGATGAGGCTCGCTCGCCAGCAGAAGACTGAACTCCTCCTGCGAGGCGTGCAGGAGCAGCCACGATATCTGTTGAAGGTCAGTGATCTCGATCACGTGTTCCCGATCGAGGAGGACGCGAAGCCATGAAGGCGCTTAAGGCCATCGGCGCAGGAACGATCCAGCAGCTCGCTTATATCGGCGGATTGACGGCCCAGTTCTGGTCGGGTATCGGCGCGTTGCCGCGCATATTGCCTGTATTCGGAAAACGGGCACGCTGGCGCACTGCGCTCCGGCAGATGTATGCGATCGGCGTGGAAGCCCTGCCGATGGTGGCGATCGTTTCAGCCTGCGGAGGATTCATCCTTGCGATTCAGAGCGCCTCCGAGCTGAAGCGTTATGGAGCGGTACAACTGGTCGTCGATATCGTGGTGGTCGCGTTCACACGCGAACTCGGCCCTTTACTCACGGCAATTGTAGTCAGCGGCCGCTCGGGATCTGCTTTCTCAGCCGAAATCGGCACGATGGTGGTCACTGAGGAGATCGACGCGCTGCGCACAATGGCCATCGATCCAGTGGAATTGGTGCTGGCTCCGAAGTATCTCGGCGCGATGGTCGCGGTGCCGTGCCTGACAGTCATGAGCAGCGCATTTGCCCTGCTGGCTGGAGCCGGTTTCATGTTCCTCAGCCAGAACATGACGCTTCCTATCTTCCTGAAATATGCGGCGGATGCGATTCTCCTTCGCGACGTCTTCATGGGGATGATCAAGAGCCTGGTCTTCGCCACCATCATCGTGCATGTGGGATGCCTGGAGGGTTTCCGCGTGAAGGGTGGACCGGAAGCCGTCGGCAGGGCGGCGACTTTGGCCGTCGTTCGGTCTACCTTCCTGGTGATCTTCGCCGACCTGTTTATCACCACGATGTTCTACCTAATGGATCCGAGTTAAAGATGGCCACTCCAATTATCTCTGTCCGTGGCCTGACTGTCTCTTATGGAGATCATCGCGTGCTGAACGGAGTAGACCTCGACATCCAGCGTGGCGAGGTTCTCGCGCTGCTTGGGGGCAGCGGCTCAGGAAAGAGTACGATGCTTCGGCACATCATCGGCCTTGAGCGCCCGCAGTCGGGCACGATTCTTGTTCGGGGCATCGATATCAACCGCTGCTCCCCTGCTGAGCTGAAAGCCATCCGGCGTGGGATGGGTGTAGCTTTTCAGGGCTCGGCGTTGTTCAGCTCAATGTCGGTCGAGGAAAACGTGGAGTTGCCGCTACGTGAGCTGACCACGCTGTCTGATCCCGTGATCGAGATCATGACCTACATCAAACTCGCCTCTGTAGGACTGGGCGAGGCGGGCAAGCTGTTTCCACAGGAATTGTCCGGCGGAATGAAGAAGCGGGCGGCAGTGGCGCGCGCGACGGCGCTCGACCCGGAGATCCTCGTTTTTGACGAGCCCTCGGCCGGGCTCGATCCGATCGTCGCGGCGGAACTCGATGAACTGATCCTTTTCCTCAATCGGGCATTCCACATGACGATTCTGATCGTGACACACGAGATGGCGAGCGCGCTCCGGATTGCCGATCGGCTGGCCATGCTCTACAAGGGCTCTCTGATCGCAGTCGAGAGTAAAGAGTCTTTTACGGCCAGCACCGACCCGCGCATCCGGCAATTTCTGGATCGTGTTCCCGACCATATCGCCGAGAACGTATCGGTGCAACGCCGCTTGCGCGAACTTGCGGGAATCGAGGATGAACAACAATGAAGGACATCGAAGTCAAAGTCGGGGCATTCGTCTTGCTCTGCGCTGCGGTTTTGTGCGGAACCATCTACTACGTGAGCTACGCGAAATTCAACGGCGCCCATCTTCGCTACAGGACCTACCTGCGAAATGCTCCCGGAATGGAGGCGGGTGCCCCCGTTCTTTTCGGAGGAATCACGGTGGGCAAGGTCACGTCTGTGCAACCGGACAATGCCGATCCGACCAGAATCGAGATTGCGTTCGATGTAAAGCAAGGGACTCCGATCAACGCGAAGTCCGTCGCCGTGATCGGGACGGTAAGTCTGATGAGCAGCCCCGCGCTTGCCATCAGCACGGGATCGAATGATGCACCGAGGCTCGCAGCGGAGGCAGTGGTGCCATCGCAGGAAACGATGAGCCTCGACGAACTGCAGCGCAAGATGGGTGTCCTTGCCGATTCCGCGCAGGCCACACTCTCAACTGTTGGGACAGACCTCAACAATCTCACCGGAGACGGACGGCAGTTGCTGGCAAACCTCAATGACGTAACCGGGCCCACCAACCGGAAGCACCTGGCAAATGTGATTTCCAACACGGACACAATGATTGCTGATTTCTCGCCACAACTGAACGAGATCAGCAGGCGGGCGTCGAAGCTAACCAAAGACGCGGACGATCTCGTCGCGAAGATGGGCCCGACGATCGATAACGTGAATGCTACGGTATCGAACGCAAACCAGACGATTACAGCGTTCCGTGAACCTGGACAAGCTGACTTGGTCGAGCTCCAGAAAACAATCGCGGATACTCGTGGACTGATCGTCGATATGCAGACGTTAGTAAGGGCGAATGCTCAAAACACCACCTACACCATCGAGAACCTCCGGATGATGACCGACAATCTGAACGACCTCACGGAATCGGTAAAAGAGCGTCCATGGAGCCTCGTGCGTATCAAGCAACCGAAAAACCGGGAAGTTCCCAAATGAGGCGACGCCAAATGAGATTCAACGCTCTTGTAATAGCTACAGTCTCCATCCTTTTGCTGCCGATCTGTGGATGCATGGGCAAAGTGCGGTATCCGAATTATTACTCGCTGTCGATTCCACCAGCCCCGCCTTTAGAGACAGCGTCTGCGTCGCAAACTGGCACACTCGCAGTCCGCCGATTTGAGACGCCGGCTTATCTGCGGCAAGGTCGGATTGTGTATCGTGAAACGCCAGATCAGATCGGATTCTACGAATATCACCGATGGGCGACCGATCCCGGCGCGGCGATTTCAACGGCTGTGATCGACTCCCTTCGCGCCAACCATTCGTTCTCGCTTATAGGACCCTACGATTCGGGGCAGCGGCCGGATTACCTTCTGACTGGGCGCGTCGAGCGACTCGACGAAATCGACTACGGCGGTCGAGTTCGGGTGGAAGCAAGGTTGTCAGCTGAACTAACGAACGTGCGAACGGGAGCCGTTGTCTGG
>Ga0206841_1147_pt1 | contig 13698 bp, 13 predicted proteins | sample Alteio_BWOrgCont_25_FD_152851 | JGI IMG/M metagenome (GOLD analysis project Ga0206841, IMG submission 152851) | Enriched cells from forest soil in Barre Woods Harvard Forest LTER site, Petersham, Massachusetts, United States -... | ecosystem: Environmental > Terrestrial > Soil > Temperate forest >... | reverse complement strand
TATCGCTGAATCAGACGGACTTATGCACGCCATCGGCCGCTGGGTGCTGGAAGAGGCCTGCCGACAGGCGATGACCTGGCCAGACTCTCTGAGTGTCGCCGTGAACCTGTCGCCAGCACAGTTCCTCGGTGGCTCTCTCACCGACGCGGTGGCTCAGGTCATCGACAGCACCGGCATCAGAGCCGACAGAATAGAACTGGAAATCACAGAATCTGTGTTGCTGGAAGAGACAGTCGATAACCTGGACACCCTGAACACGCTCAATGTTTTGGGCATTCGTATCTCCCTAGACGACTTCGGAACACGCTATTCGTCTCTCAGCTATCTCAAGAATTTTCCCTTCGACTCCTTGAAGATAGACAAGTACTTCATTCAAGATCTCGAGAGAGAGAGGAAAAGCCAGACAATTGTGCGAACGATTATTGGCATGGCGCACGGCTTGGACATGATGGTGACTGGCGAGGGGGTTGAGACAGCCACGCAGGCTCAATGGCTGATCAACGAAGGCTGTGACTTACTCCAGGGCCACCATCTGGGCAAGGCCATGAGTGCGGAGAGGGCACGGATATTCGCGTCCAAGGCGGGAGCCTCCCGACGGCGACGCGAGCGTATCAACTGAAGCCGACACATATCGCCGGGAATAGCAATAGCAGAGAGTAATATGTCGCCGAACCTCACGCACGACACTACAACGGATCATGATTTTCACATCATGGTACAGATCGACATGGAAATGGGGGCATTCAACTCCGACTGGACGCATTGCGATTATATCGCCACCTTTCTAGCCCGGACGATAAGCCATAACCGGCCGGACTCTGTGTTGTTCGCAAACTTGTTTTCGTCCGCGCTAAATGAATTACTGGAGATCACATTCCGAAGCGATCATGTCGGAGGGACCTTTGTCTGCAAGATCTCGCGCCGGGGCAACATCGAAAGGGTCGAACTCACTTTCACCTGTAGTGAAGATGAGCGAGATTTCTTTAAGCAGGCGGTAGCCCGCGTCCGGAGCAGCGACGCGGAAAGCGACTATATGAGCTCGCTGTCAGACGCCCCCGACCTGAGCCGCAACATGCTGCTGGTCGAACTGGCCGTCAGCTATAACGCGGCGGTGAGCCTAACCACCCTTAGCGATGACACCATCTCGCTCGTCGTTGATCTGCCGCTTGGGGGCCTGACACATTGAGCGCGATTACCTTCGCCTACGATGTGCGCTTCAAAGCGCAATTTGACCTGAGTAATCAGGAATTCTCGCTTTCTGGCACATTGCGCCCCCAATCTCTGGACGAAATCACACCAAGTCTGGCGTTGCTGAGAGATTCGATCAATCGCGTGAGCGGTGTGTTTTATATCAACGTCCGACGGCTTGCGCAGATGAATAACACCGCGTTCCATGCCTTCGCACGTGTGATGTTGGACGCCAGCCGAGCTAGGCCGGACATGCGGTTTATCATTGTGACCTCCAGCGTGGTCGGTTGGACGACGGAGAAGTTCGGGCGTTTGAGTCAGGTTGAACCGGGCATCAAGGTTCAAGAGTATGATGCCGACTTTTACCCCGGTCAGAGCTTTCTCGAGGAGGGTGGCTTCATTCCGGTTTTGCGCACCCAAACCAAGATGACATGGCGCCACGAGCGCAACATCTTGCCTCGCCACGGCATGCGTTCGGGGATCTATATGGCGGACATCTGTTGCGGCATCGGCGACTTTGCTGCGCTCGTTCAGAAAGAGTTCAAGCCCGCGCGAATTGTTGCCCTCGACCACTCCCGCTCCAGCCTTGCCTATGCACGGCGGGTGGCATCGGAGTTCAAGATCAGTGGAATCGAGTACATTTATGGCGATGCCTCCGAAATGTTGCTCGAAGACAATCAGTTCGATCTCGTGACTTGCCGCCACTCCCTGCAGATATTCGATCGACCTGCGCTGATTCTCAAGGAGATGTACAGAATCTGCAAGCCTGGTGGCCGCGTGTATGTTACCAACGAGAAGATATCCCAATGCTTGGGCGAACCTCGCGGTGAGTCCATTGAGTGGACGTATGACGAGCTCTCTAAACTCTTCGCCCACTTTAAGATGGATTTAGAACTGGGGCCAAAGAGCCGCCACTATTTGATGGATGCTGGTTTTGATGATGTTCGCGCCGAATCCTTCATGGTGACCAATCTCGACGGCGATCCCCAGGACTTTGCTGATGTCATTCAAGCCTGGGAGGATACTTTCGCCGGAGAAATGTCTCAAAAGCGCGGCGACCCCCCCGAGTTCATAGAGCAGTTCCGCAAAGGCTTTCAGGACCATATCTTGGCAGCATTACATCCCAAGGGATACGCGGGCTGGCCGATCTGGGTCGCGTCGGGACGGAAGCCGCTATGAAGACGACAGGCGGAACTTCATCACGATTTGGCCTGCGCTCGTTCCGAGCGAAGTTCATACTGGTTGTCGGCGGCGCAGTCCTATTCGATCTGTTGATCAGCGGGGGCCTCGCCCTTTGGAACGTCAACCGGCTTTCGAGGGATGCCACACAACAGGTTGGCCTCGGTCTGACCAAGTCCATCAGCGAGTATTTGCACAATTATATCGAGACAACCGCCGAACGCACTGACCTTTTGATCGAACAGGTCCACACCGAGGTCAATATTCTCGCCGGCTCGACGCAGGCCCTCATCGACCATCCCCAGGTCGAGGCGGCGGTGGGTGAGGCGATCGCACGCGATCCGACGTTCTCGACCGCCCTCACCTATAATCCCTCCAGTAACTGGTGGCAGAACGAGCCCGGTGAAGCGTCGGCGGTGACGGTTTGGGGTTATCTTCTCAACGCCACCAAAAACCTGCCCCCGGACGTGGCGACCATTGTACGCGACAGCACGGCCTTCAACATCTTTGGTCCTGCCGTCCAAGCCAATGGCACCCGCAAGCTGCAGGTCTACTATATGGGCCCAAAGAGCGCCCCTATTTTGCGTTCGACACCCTACACCAACCAGGGCGCAACGTTTGACCGCGTCTATCCGGGCCACAACGCGACAAACTGGTGGGACTTCTTCTTTCCTCAACTTTACGAAGACTGGCAAGCGTGGATTACGGATCCGGCAAGCAAGCCGGTCAACGAGAAGATCACGACGCTTTCACCCTATAAGGACGGTGTCACCGGCAAGATAATCGTCAGCTTCTTCGAGCCCGTCTGGACCAAGGACCGCAAGGATCTCGCCGGTGTCGTGGGCGCCGACCTTACGCTGGACCAGATGGCCGATATTGTGCAAAGCGTGAAGATCGCGGACACCGGCTTTGCATTCCTCGCCATGTCCAATGGGAATGTTCTCGCCGTCACGCCCGAGGGCGAGAAGACGCTGGGTATCGGCAACTCGGCCCCAGCGGTGTTCGACCGGTCGCTTCGCAAAAGCACCGAGTCGGCCATCGCAGCGCTTCCGCTTGATCAGAACAATGACGGCTTGATACAGACGATCTCGCTCGACCATAACGGCGAAAAGGTCAACTACATCGTTGTCCTCAAGAAACTCAGGCCCACGAACATGTGGAGCGCTGGTCCGATCACAAAGGAGACAATGACGGTTGGCATCGTAGTGCCCGAGCGTGAGATATATGCTACGCTGATCGCAGCCCAGGACAGCATTTCAAAAGCAACCAACCGTATTCTGCTTTACCAATTGGCGGCGATCATAATTGCGCTGTGCATTGTCTTTGCGGCAGTCTTCGGCCTTTCAAAGCGCATCACAGCCGGTCTCAGCGCCCTTGCTGCGGCAGCGCGCAAGCTGCAGTCCAAGGATTATTCTGTTCGCGTTGATATCCCCACCAAGGATGAGGTCGGCGAGGTCGGCGTTGCCTTCAATCGGATGGCCGAGGATATAAGCTACCACACTGAGAACCTGGAGCGGCTCGTCGAGGACCGCACCCGCGATCTCGAAAACGCTAACTCGGAAATTTCATCGCTCAACGAAAAGCTACACAGCGAAAATCTGCGTCTGGGCGCCGAGCTCGACGTGGCCCGCCAGATCCAGAGAATGGTGCTCCCAAAGGAACGCGAGCTGTCCACGATGCCAGGGGTCGATATTGCAGCGTACATGCGGCCGGCGGACGAGGTTGGTGGCGACTACTACGATGTGCTGCAGGACGGGCAGAAGCTCAAAGTCGGCATCGGTGACGTCACTGGGCATGGCCTGGAAAGCGGCGTTTTGATGCTGATGGTGCAGTCGGTTGCGCGTGCGCTGCAAGAAACAGGCGAGAGTAATCCCAGGCAGTTCCTTGACCGGCTCAACCGGGCAATTTTCAAAAATCTTGAGCGAACCAATTCAGACAAGCATCTGTCCCTCTCCTTCCTAGACTATGAGAATGACAAGCTGACGCTTTCGGGCCAACACGAGGATGTTGTAGTGGTGCGCGCAGGCGGCGGAGTTGAACGCATCGATACGATCGACCTAGGATTTCCGATCGGACTCGAAAAGGACATTTCGCCTTTCGTCGCCACTCGCAACATACCCTTCGCAAGCGGCGACGTGGTGGTATTGCATACCGATGGTGTGACTGAAGCAGAGGGCGCAAAGGGTGAGTTGTTCGGCTTGGATCGACTTGTCGAGAGTGCGCGTCAGCGTCATGGCTCGAGCGCTGAGGTAATAAAGGACGGGATTGTCGAGGACCTGATGGACTACATCGGAACCAGCAAGATCCACGACGACATTACGCTCGTCGTCATCAGGCACAGGTAACATTATGACCACCTTGTACGGACCAGAAGAGATTGTGATCGGCATGAACGAAGGCGTCAGCCGCGTCAGGCTGTTCGATGGCCCTCTCGACCTGAGATGGCATCATTGCGCCACAACGTCGGACTTTATCGCCGACATATTCGCGCTGCCGTTCCGGACCTCGCGCAACGATTATCGCGAAGTCCGGCACAATATTGGCTACCTCGTCAACGAGTTGATCGAGAACGCAGTCAAGTTCCACGAACCAGGCGAGATCAGAGTCGAGGCGGCGATGGACACCGATGGCTTCAAAGTGAAGGTCTCCAACGTCATCAGTTCTGATACGGCCACATCCTTCCAGGCTTTGCTAACTGAGATCACTGTTGGTGATCCCGGCGACCTACTCATCGAGCGCATTGAGGCCAACGCGGCAGACCCGGAGGCCTCCGGATCGGGCCTTGGATTGCTGACCCTGATGAACGATTACGGCGCTCGCCTGGCGTGGATCTTCAGCCCCGTCGAAGGCGGTAACCGCGTACATGTAGGAACATTCGCCACCCTTCCCGTCACCCAGTCGTAGTAGTGAGACCATGAAGCCGAATATCGAGATCACGACGGAAGATTACCGAGTCTGGGCCGAAGACAACGTCATCCATTTCGACGGCAAGATGCGACTATCGGGAACAGATGCATATGCTCCGATCATGACGCTGATGACCGACATCCTAGCGGCTGAGCCGCAGACGATCACACTCGACCTGACCGATCTCGAATTCCTCAACTCTTCGGGAATCAACCTATTGGCAAAATTCACCATCGAGGTGCGTAAGCACCCGAACGTGGCGCTGGTCGTGCGCGGCAGTTCCGAGATTCCGTGGCAAAACAAGTCGCTGCCGAACCTCCAAAAGCTGCATCAGGCGATCTCCCTGCAAATCGACTGATCGGGCTCAAGTGTGCAAGGAGACGTTCGTCGGCCAGAGCAGGATTGATTGCAGCAATTGAAATCCAGCTCGCGGAATCGCGCGCACACAGGCTGCTTTGGATCCAAGCTTGCAACGTGGGCGAAGCTTCGAACTCGATGTAAATCTCCCGTAGTGTCCTGGAGCGATCTCTCCCTTGCTACTAATATCGACGCCCGGACCATTATTGATCGATCCACGAAAACAGCTCGTCATTCCCGGGTGAGCAAAGCGAGGAAAGCGGATCCAGGAGTGAGAGAGACCAAGCGTCTGCCCTTGGATCCCTCGCCCGCTCTCGCTTCGCGCGAGTGGCTGCCGGGGATGACGGGCCAAAAATCGCGGCCGTTGGTATAAGTTAAAGTACGGGAGCGACGGATGATCGAGGCAGTCATACGCGCATTTGAAATGGCGCTTGCCATGGCATGGGAGATTGTCTGGCCGCTGATCCTTGGCTTTGCCCTCTCGGCCGTCGTGCAGGCCGTCGTCTCGCATCAACAGATGAGCCGGCTTCTCCCCGATGACCGACCGCGTTCAATCGTAACTGCCCTCGCGCTCGGGGCGGCCTCCTCATCTTGCTCCTATGCCGCCGTAGCTCTCGCCCGTTCGATTTTCCGCAAGGGCGCGCATTTTACGGCCGCGATGGCGTTCGAGATAGCGTCCACCAATCTCGTCCTCGAGCTCACCATCATCATGCTGGTGTTCCTGGGCTGGCAGATCACGCTGGCGGAGTTTATCGGCGCACCGCTCATGGTTGCCCTGCTGATCTTTCAGTTCAGGATATTTCTCAGCCGAGACCTTCTTGAACAGGCAAGGGACCAAGCGGATAAGGGCGTCACCGGCCGCATGGAAGGACATGCCGAGATGGACATGTCCGTTACAGAAGGTGGCTCGCTTTGGCAGCGTATCACCTCCGATCGAGGTTTCACCGCGATCAGCCATTATTTCGTGATGGATTGGGCTGCGGTTTGGATGGACATCGTCGGCGGGCTCTTGATCGCAGGTGCTCTCGCCGCTTGGGTGCCAAACGAGTTCTGGCAATCGTTCTTCCTGACCAGCCATCCCGTTCTCTCGGCGCTCTGGGGGCCGATCGTTGGCCCGCTCGTTGCGGTGATCTCCTTCGTCTGTTCGGTCGGCAATATCCCGCTCGCCGCCGTGCTTTGGAACGGCGGCATCAGCTTTGGAGGGGTGATCGCCTTTATTTTCGCCGATCTGATCGTTCTTCCAGTTCTGAACATCTACCGCAAATATTATGGGCTGAAGATGGCCGGCTTTCTGTTTGCCACGTTCTACGTCGCCATGGCGGTCGCAGCGCTCATTGTAGATTTGATCTTCGCCGGGCTTGGCCTAATCCCACGAGAACACCACGCCCGGGTGGTTGAGGCTTCGATCTCTTGGAACTACACAACCTGGCTCAATATCGTCTTCCTTGCGATTGCCGCGTTGCTTGTGGCCCGCTTCTTGCGTACGGGTGGTCCGGGGATGCTACGCATGATGAACAGGCCGGCCGAAGCTCGACATGCCCATCATGCCCATTAGGCGCGACGCCAAGAAGCTGGCTTTCGCCAGATATAGCGTCCGACCGGTCGGACGATCATCTGTGTGTCGCGAGCAATTATTCGGTGCTTTGATGGTAATCCGGCTAAAAAAAAATCGGCGAGCCGGTCGATTGACAGGGTCTGGGTTTAGTTGCCGTAGGCCCTGGCGATCTGGCCCACCAACTTGGCCCACGGCATATCGAGGGCGGCGTAGACCTCACCTGCCTCCGGCCGGGCATTGTCCTTGAGGATTTCAACCATCAGCGTGGCGTAGTCGGAGACGATCACGCCAGCCTGCTGCATGCGGATCAACCCGGCCTGGCGCTTGGTCTCGCTGAAGGTGCCCGAGGCATCGACGGCGACATAGGACTCGTAGCCTTTGCCGATAGCAGTGATTGCCGGAAAGGCGGCGCATACTTCAAGCGAGATGCCAGCGAAGATCAGCTTCTTGCGGCCGGTCGCTTCAATCGCAGCGGCGACCTTGGCATCGTCGAACGCGTTGACTGAGGAGCGGTCGATGATCTTGATACCCGCAACAGCCTCGACCAGTTCAGGAAAAGTCGGGCCCCACATACTGTCGCGCGCCGTGGTGGTAACGACGATCGGCAGCTTCAACACCTTAGCGGCCTTCGCCAGCGCAACGACATTGTGCTTGAGTTCGCCGGTTTCGTAGTCGCGTACACCGGTCATCAGGCCGACCTGATGGTCGACGAGGATGAGGGCCGCGTTATCTGAAGTCAGGGGCAGGTAGGGTTTGGTGTGTCCGGTCATGTCGGTCTCCTCGCTGTTGGGGGATTCGGCCGCGTTCGCCGAATTTGCGGCGCTGGCAAAAGGCGCTGCAGCCAGTGCGGCAGCGGCCATGCCAAGGCCGGCTTTTTGGATGAATTGACGTCGTTCCATCGCGAACTCCATTGAACATTCCTACAAAACCACGCGGCCTGCGGCTTGAGTTGCGGCTTGCCGCCTCTCGATGTTCAACAAATAGACCCTCGACCGATGGCGAAGAAGTCGCGATATTGCGAACTCAACGTCCAAGCCATTGGATGATGGGGGAGGAGCGGATGCTCGATCTGAATGATTTCTTCTATTTTGTGCACGTCGTGGACCGCGGGGGTTTTACGGCGGCTGGCCGAACGCTGCGGGTGCCCAAATCAACCCTCAGTCACAGGATACTGCAGCTGGAGAGTGCTCTGGGCGTTCGTCTGCTGAATCGGACCTCGCGACAATTCAGCACGACCGATGCCGGCGAGGAGTTCTATCGCCATGCTGTCGGCATGTTGCAGCAGGCCGAGCAAGCCGAGAACGTCATGCGCCAACGGCTATCTGAACCCTCCGGAACTGTGCGCTTCACGGCTAGCGTTGCGACGGCACAATTCGCAATGCGCAAAATGATTGTTGATTTCTTGGTCATGTATCCCAAAGTCAACCTCGTCGAACACGCAACGGATCAGCAAGTTGATATCGTGGGCGAGAATTTCGATGTGGCGATCCGCGCGCATTCAACGCCGCTGCCCGATTCCACGCTTGTCCAGCGCACGCTCTCGCCGGCTCCATGGTTCCTGTTTGCTGGAGCGAACTATCTGGAGCAGAACGGCGCACCATCCACGCCGCAGGACCTTGCTGGGCATCCATCACTATTCATGATGCGAAAAGGAGTTGCGCCGAGCTGGAATCTGCGCAACCCCAGTCAAGGTAACAAGCACGAAGTGGTCTTGCCGCTTATACCAAGGCTACTGGGCGACGATATGGTTTCGCTCAAGGAAGCGGCCCGGGCCGGCTTTGGGATTGTCGCCTTGCCTGGATATGTCTGTTGCGACGATGTGCGCTCCGGTGAACTGACGAGGGTATTGCCCGAATGGATTGCCGGTGATTCAACGATTACAGCCCTAATCCCTTACCGCCACGGATTGCTTCCATCGGTGCGGGCATTTGTGGATCATCTAGCTGCAGAATTTCCAAAGGTCGTTCTTCTTTAGGATCCCAGGTTGTCCAATATTATGAAAGGTGTGTTCTGATAAGATGGACTTCTTGCCTGTGGGACAGGCGATAAAGTGTTTACGCGGTGCGAGGGAACGATTGAAATCGGCCAAGGAACCTATATGGGGTCAGAACAATAGCTGCTCGAAATCATAAGCTAGAGCGGACAAATTACGAAGTGAATGCTCCACCGGCTAAAGCCGGTGGCTTCATGATTTGATGTCTGAAGCCATCTCGTCGACGTTCGTCGACTACAGCACTTCAAATGCATCGTCCGGCGCCGGTGGCTGCTGATCCTCGATATATCGCTTCCAGACTTCATCCGTGACGTTGCCGCTCGATGCCACCCAATACCCCCTGCCCCAAAGATGCTGCCCCCAGTACCGGCGCCGCAGACTGGCAAACTCGGACAGAAGCCTGTGCGAACTCTTGCCTTTGAGGAACTGCACCGCTCGCGACACAGATAGTTGCGGGGGAATGCCGATGAGCAGGTGCACATGGTCGCGGTTGATCGCACCCGCATAGATCGTCATCTCGTGGCTGCGCGATATCTCGCGCAGCAACTCACGGCAGCGCTCTCCCACATCACCACCCAGGATCGGATAACGATACTTCGTTACCCACACCAAGTGGTATTTACAGTCCCAGACCGTGTGGCTTTCACTCTTAGGATCGCGCATGCTGATACGTTAGCATCTCATCCCTGCCGCCTGAAGGCGGGGGGTTTACGGATCCCCAAGGCGGGACTCTAAACCCGCGGGCTATGGAATTAATATTAATGAGCGCGGCTGAACGGCGATTTCACGACACAACACCTACGAGCAATAAAAAAGCCAGGCAAATTGCCTGACTTTTCGAATGGAATACATGCTCTCTACAGTGCCAGTACATCCGTGGTCACCACGGAGCATCAATCCAGATTAGATGGCCTGAAGCTGCTCAGCAGCCATCTTACCCGACCGATTGTCGCGCATAACTTCGAAGCCAATTTTCTGGCCCTCGACGATCTCGCGCATTCCAGCGCGCTCCACGGCGGAGACGTGAACGAACACGTCCGGCCCGCCATTATCAGGCTGAATAAAGCCGAAGCCCTTAGTGGAATTGTACCATTTAACTGTGCCAACGGTCATAACGAACCCTTTCACGGCAATAAAAAAATCGGCGGCACGAAAGTGCAGCTGACGGTGGTTTCGATATTTGAAAGGGAAGTTCGTCCACGGTGCGACGTTAGCGCACAATAACAAAAGTCTAACAAGCAAAGATCGATACCAAATACATAGGGATTAGCAGTGGCCTTGTCAATTTATAATAAGACCCGTGTCGCAAAGCCGCTGTTGTCGCATCGATGCCGGTATCCCCGACTCTCCTTACATTCTGGGGTTTATCGCCCAAATGGTGGCCTGCACCCTCCAAACCGGCGGTTGTTTGCGGACGTCCGAGGAGGGCTCAAAGGGCATTGTCACACCAATCGGGCAATTGGCCTTCGTGCCAGGTTCTCTCGCCGCTCGCGAGAACCCAAACGCTGATTTTGCACACGACAGACTTTTCAGATCACAGAATTGTTCCCGATCATGGAGTGGACCATTTTGCGCACGAGGTCACAGGCGGGCCTTCCGGATTTGTGCTCGAGCCAGCAACGCGGGAAGACTACGCCGTGGCGCTCCGGCGAAAGCTGGTAAAAGAGATCGCGCAGAGTGCCGATGCACCTAGAATACGCTTCCCCTATTGAGCAACGAACCTTCGCGTGCTTGGGAACCATGCCGACATACGAACGTCGCTCGCAACTATCTTGAGGCCTCGCCAGCCGAGGATCTTGTAGGCCCATAATCGCCGCTGTGTTAGTATTTTAGTGCTTGTTCGGCTCGGATCGATGCTTTTGGAGATCTTTCTTGCTAATGCCAGCAAGGCCGTTGCCGACAAAGGCTATTGGATCTGGAGCATCCCCAGTGCGATGTCGCTATGCGACGCGAGCCTTCGGTTGATAGCTTCTTACCTTGCAGTGGGAGACGGGCGATGTCAGACGAATCCGTGCCGCACACCGGCATTATGGAGGGTAAAGGCGCTTACAATCTGCATTCGAGGATTCCTGCTGCCGGCGGCAGCTTAGCAATCCCGCTGTTTGAGGCCGCAGCACAGCGCATCCCCATCGATACCACGGACCGCCCCATCGTTATCGCTGACTACGGGTCGTCGGAAGGCAAGAATTCACTGGCCCCGATACATGCAGTTGTTGGGGCGTTGCGTTCACGTATTGGTGCGGAGCGACCAATCATCGTCTATCACACCGATCTTCCAGGCAATGATTTCAATAGCCTTTTCAACGTGGTCGATAATGAACCTGGAAGCTATGCCCGCCAGGACACCCTCACATTCCCCTGTGCCATTGGCCGGTCCTTCTACCGCCAGGTATTGCCGGCAAGCTATGTCGACCTCGCCTGGAGTTCGTATGCGGCAGTATGGCTCAGTCAGGTCCCATGCCAGATTCCCGATCATATCTTCAGTCCCTGCGCGGGCGAGGCGATCCGGGCGAAGTTCGACCAACAGGCGGCATTAGACTGGTCACGATTCCTCGCATTGCGTGCAAATGAATTAAGACCCGGTGGCAGGTTGGTGGTCGCTCTCCCCTCGCTCGAACATGATGGCTCAACGGAATTTTCGGCTCTAATGAACCATGCCAACGCTGTGATCGCACAGCTCGTGGATGAAGGAATGATCAGATCGGAGGAAAGGGCTCGTATGACGCTAGCCGCCCATCCACGTCGGGAAAAGGACCTTTTGGCGCCTTTTGTCGATGGGGGAAAATACGCAGGCCTTTTAGTCGAACATGTAAGCACTGCCCACGCCGCGGACACAGCCTGGGCTGAGTTCGAGACTGACCATGATGCAGTGAAACTCGCCTCCAAACGTGCTCTGTTCTTCCGGGTGATCTTCGCCCCGTCGCTGGCACAATCTCTTTCGCCGGAACGGACAATGGAAGAACGGCTCGCATTCATCAACCAATTGGAACAAGGCATCCGCCAGCGGCTGGTAGGCGAGCCGTCTCGGCTGGATCATCTGGTCGGAATAATCGTCCTGGCCAAACAGAAAGTTAGCGATTGATTGGCGGGCGGATCCGTTATTTGGCCTGCAAAATTGGCTCTTACTGACTTTTGATGATATTCGGTCGCGGGGTAGTGGTGTTTTCACAAAAGGGATCAACACCATGGGCCAGATGCTTCGACCTTCGGCGCTCATATCCCAAGGATTTGTCGTGGTTGGCGTGGACGATGTGGCCCCCGCGCGAACCGTAAACGTCCAGAAGACCGATCCGACCGCGCCGAGCATCATCGTGACCGGGCGTGGCGTCGGCTATGCGTCCGCGCGACCGGTCGAGCCATTGTGACGGGCGGACCGCGGCGCAAAACCCTTGACCGAGGCCAACGTCGAACGGGCATCCGTCAGGGACGTGGCGGTTCGGCAAAGTTGAGAATGCTTGACGTGTAGGTTTCCACTACCTCACTGAACGGAGTGCCGTCAGGAAGAGTCAAAACTGCGCTGTGCTGGATAAGATCATCGGGTATCTCAAGCGGGCCTTTACTATCGGATTCCTGCTGCCTCGCCGTTTCCCAACCCTCCGACAAAGGCGACCACAACAGCTTGGCCGATATCGTATGACGCTGGAAATGAAGCGCCTGTACCGCTCGCCCGAAGGCTATGTCGGTCGCATCGAGTTGCTTGTTCATTTCGTCCGAAAGCCGGCTCGGCACATACCAGTTATCCGCCTTTGACAGTGTAAGATCACCGCAGCGCAGATTGACCCGGCGATATCGAATTGTTTCGTTGGGCCCGACCTTGAGCAGCTGCCGCTGTTCGGCCGTAGCTGGCTTGTCAAGATCATGGACGAGTTGTGCAACAATGAGCGCCGGCGCCGCAAGTTTGTGGGCAGCACACCAGTGATCAAGGGTAAGGGTCGCGCTGTCATGGCTGAGGAGTTGAGCATTTAACGACTGCATAAGCGCGAGTGCTTCAACTTTGGCAGTGAAGTCGCTGCTCCAGTGGTATGTCGCCACGCTGCCGGCCGTAGCCTTTGCTCCGATGGGTAACGAACTCAAACCCAGGATAAGAAAAAGACACTTTGGCTTCACACGAACCTCCGAAAAACCAACTATCGGGACGAAGGCTCGCGGGGCTTTTCCCGCATCCGCCGGAGACTAGAACTCGCAGCGCGTCATTTCCAGCCTTTGCATGAGATGAACGATGCGCGCGTCGATATTGCGCAGCCGGCGTCCTCGTCTATTCAGACCGAGCCTTAGCAATTCTCAGTTCTTCATGACTCCACAGCGAATTTTGATCGATTTAAGGCAACAATCGATGGTGTTATCGCATTTTTACGGTCATACTTTTAAATATATACTTTACGTCACTTGCACATTTCATGCAAGAATAGCACTTCCATTGCCGATTTGATCTCTCAACATCAAAAATTTCAATTGAGATCCGACCACAAAGGTCAGGACTATTAAAGTTGAATTGTCACGGGCATCTGCTTTTGCTTGT
>Ga0206841_1143_pt1 | contig 13946 bp, 20 predicted proteins | sample Alteio_BWOrgCont_25_FD_152851 | JGI IMG/M metagenome (GOLD analysis project Ga0206841, IMG submission 152851) | Enriched cells from forest soil in Barre Woods Harvard Forest LTER site, Petersham, Massachusetts, United States -... | ecosystem: Environmental > Terrestrial > Soil > Temperate forest >... | reverse complement strand
GGATTTGAGCGTACTGCGCGCCACATCGGTAGCGCGTTATTTAACCGAAGTTGAAAAGGTTGATCCGCATCGGTTAACCGCGACAGGCAAAAGCGAATTCCAACCGGTCGACCCCGCAAACACCAACGAAGCCCGCGCCAAAAACAGGCGCATTGAAATTGTGCTGACACCCAAGCTGGATGAGTTGTATAATTTGATAACGAAGTAGTTGTTTTAGGCAGGGTTCAAGAGACAAGGGGTAGGAAATATAAGGCCATTCGTTTATTCGGGTGGTCTTTTTTTGTATCTTTATTTTATGAAAGCGATTAGGTTTTTATTGATATTAATGCTGTCAACTTACACATTCAACTCGATGTCGCAGAAACTGGATACTTCAAAACTTGTAGATTTTGAGGCTGGGTGTGAACATAATTGGCAATACTTTAACTTAGATCAAAAAATAACAGGTAAGTTAATTGCATATAAACCGGACTTAGTATTCTGCGGAACTGTAATAACTGCATCGTCAGCAATTATAGTAACTCCTGTCAATGATACTATTCGAATACTGAATATATGTGATGTTGGCAGGAAATTTATAAAATCAGATTTGGTTGAAGTTATACCTGCTGACAAACCGGTATCTAATGTTATGGTCTTTTCTGACGAACTTTATTGCTACATCAAAAAGACATATTATGGATATATCACTAAAGTCAATTAACATATGAGTAGCTATTTAACATACCCCACATCTGAGCAAGAAGAAATTTTAAAAAACTTTTTAGTTTCCCACGATATTCCTTTTGAAGAACAAGATGAAGTTTTACCAGCTCATGTTTTGGAAGGAATTAAAAGAGGACAGGAAGATTTTGAAGCCGGGAGGTTTATTACATACGAAGAATTCAAAAAAAAGATGAAATCACAACAAGGATAAAAAATCCTTGACTTTACTTAAAAATCTCATTCAACACTCCCGCCATTCTTATCCCTGCCATTTCTATGCGTTGCTGCACAATGGGGATGTTTTCTTTATAATAGTCTTCGTCCAGCTTGTTGTTTTTCTTTTCGGTATCGGCGTATATTTTGCCGGCTACCTGGTAGCTTTCAAACACCCACTGCATTACGCTGTCGCTTTGCCATTGTTTAATTTGCCCGGGCGTGGCGGTATCGTAATCTTTTGCCATCTGGTCGAACGTTAAACCCTGGTGGTCAATTAAGCGGCTGTCCCAAACGCTGTGCAGGTTGGTATCCTGCCCGTCAAATTGTACAAGGGCTAAATTACCACCTTTATCTTCGGCCTTGCTTAAGTGCATTGGCTGGTGGCAGTCGGCAATAAAATGCACCAAAAACTTTAAGGCGATTATTCTTTGCAGGCGCGATGTAGTATCGCTTTTTAATTCACCCTCGCACCTGATGATAGCGGCATAAACATTGTTGCTGTCGAGCGATAATACTTTTTTAGAAAAATCATCATAATTCATTCCCAGCGTAAACTCCAGGTAATGCCAGGGGCCGGTATATTGATATTCGGGCTGGCTGCGCACATTGTCAGCCCATGAGGCAACATCTACTATGGACTGATCACCTAACAGATCCTTTATAGCGCTTTTTGCTCTGGGTGTTAAATGATTTTCGGCAATGGTAGTAATGGTTTTATGACCAACAAACCCCCATGATATTAAAACAAGACATACACAGCCTGAAAGGCTTAACAGCAAATATTTTTTCATGCGGCAAAATTAATTTATTGCAGGTTAACGATATGTTAAATAAACCTGACGCTTTTATCCGGCAGCGATAAGTTCAATAGAATTCACCATAAAAGCCGCGATAGTCAATCCAGTTAAAAGCTTGAGGACGGAATAGGCAATGTTAACCCTATCAAATTTTAAATAATTGATTATCAAGTATTTAGTAGGATTGACATTGAATTCGGTTAAGTTATGTTAACCCTCTGTTTGGTTACTTCTGCCTAATTACCGGCAGTTATAATTCACCATAGCCACGGTTATGCAAAAAATCCAGCCAAACACCTTCTAACTCGTTAACCAGTTCCGGCCTGATGGATATGCCGGATGCCTGTGGCGTCCAGTTTTGCGCGGCAAGGTTACCGGTTTTTAAAATATCAAGGGTAAGTATTTGCTCTTTGGCGGGATTAAGCAGCACATCAAGCTTTATCTCTATGCGGTAGTAATGCCTGCCTTTGCGGAATGCCGGGTAAGCTTCGGCCGCGATAACGCCAGATGCAAAAATGCCTTTTGGCTCAACACCGACGCGGACAATATAAGCCCTGTCGCCGGGCCGTATGGATCTATGGCTTATTACGCTCCAGTTATCCGTTAATTCGCCGGTTGCCGCCAGTTTTTGAATATCATCATCAAGGTCGGCCCATTCAAATTTAAGCGGGTTCCAACCGAAGAGGTAGGCTTTCATGCTCCCTAACCCCCTAAAGGGGGAATTCCCGATGGATATTGATATTGTCATAGTGCTTTATGCTCCCCCTTTAGGGGGCTGGGGGGCTTTATCCCCTCCCCATCAATTCATCCACTTTGTTCCGTTCGGTTTGCAACTCGCGGGCCAGTTTCTTTTCTTTATCGTTGGCTTTGGTTTTATAGGTTTTAAACTCTTCTTCCAGTTCGCTGTACAGGCCGGTACGATAAGTGGCCTCGTGCTTATAGCTGCCCGTTTTGGCAATAACTACAACAGTGGTAACGCCTAATATAATAACCAGCCCCCACATCAGCAGGTTGTATACGCCTTTTGAAAACGTAATCCCAAATACGTCAATATCATCGGCAGATGAAGTGGTATCCCCTGTAGCGTTGTTGGCTTGTAGGTCGCTTATAGTTTTGCTTTGCGTGGCGGTTTTGGCCTGCGCGTCGGCCAGTTTACGTTTATTGGCATTTAAAGTATCTGCAACGCTTTTCCATAATGCTGCCGCAAAAGGGCGTTGGTAATTGTATATTTTGGATAAAAAGGATTGGTATTGACCGTTGAGGCTGTTGTCTGTCGGGGTGGGAGCGGGAGTTGCAGTATCAGTTGCAGGCGGAACAGCGGCCGGAGTTGCGGTTTTTTTCAGACTATCTGCCTTTCGTGTAGTTTTGCTGGCATCGTATTTATTGGCTGCATAAGCGCCATAACCATACTTGGTATAGGGTTTCCCGGTTTTTGGGTTAATGGGTGGTGTTATAGGTTTCCCGGTTTTAGGATCTATAGCCGCTGGTTTGGAATTAGCAGGCATAACCACTGTTGTTGCCGATTTAACAACCGCGGGTTTTTTAACAATCGTTTTCTTTATAGTATCCTGCCCATTAACAAATTGCAGGCTGTTTATAAAAAGCAAGATCAAAACGGCAGTCCCATATCTGAAAATATTCCTCATAGTGTAAAATTAGGCAATGATGTATTAATAAAACAAGTATAACCGGGTTTATTGTTTGCTTGAAGGGTATTTTTATACTAATATATGGATTAGTACGGAATATTGCCCCGCATAGTTATATTAGCGGCATGAATATTGGAATGATCGGTTTGGGTGATATGGGGCGCTTATACGCCAAAGCTTTTGCAAAGGCGGGTTATACCGTTTGCGGCTGCGACCTGCCCGAAAACCGCGAACGGCTGGAAGAAGAGCTTACCCCACTGGGCATAAAAGTATTAGCAGACGGAAAAGAAGTGTCCGCAGGCGCTGACCTGGTAGTTTATTCTGTCGAGGCCGACGGGCTGGATAAAGTTGTAGCTAAATATGCGGAATATACCAAACCGGGCGCTATTGTCGCGGGGCAAACGTCTGTAAAAACACCCGAGATTCAAATATTTGAAAAATACCTGCCTGCAAACACGCATATCATTACGTTCCATCCCATGCACGGCCCTGGTTTTCAACCTAAAGGCCAAAAGCTGATACTGGTGCCGCACCGCACAGATGCGGCGGCCTACCAGCGCATGGTAGACCTGTTTACCGCTGTTGAAACGGATATAGTAGAGGTCGCGGATTACCACGAACATGATAAAATAGTTGCCGATACGCAGGCTGTAACCCATGTAGGTTTTGAAAGCATGGGCACCGCCTGGAAAGAAGCGGGTTTTTTCCCGTGGGAAAACGCGTCCTACATCGGCGGGATAGATAATGTGAAGATATTAACCACCTTGAGGATATTCAGCTATAAGGCGCATGTTTATGCCGGGCTGGCGATACTAAACCCTTATGCCAAACAACAGGTGAGGCGGTACGCTATTTCGGAATCGGAATTGTTTAAGCTGATGATAATGGAAGAGGAAAAAGCTTTTCGCGACCGGCTTTATAAGGCGCGTGATTTTGTTTTCCACGAAAGCCGCAAGCCCATTATGCTGAATGATAAAGTAATGAAAGAATTTTCGTTAGGGCAAAACCACGAGTTACAAAAGCCCAATTCGCACCTGAGTATTTTAAGCATGGTTGATGCCTGGTATCATCTGGGTGTAAACCCGTATGATAATTTGATCTGCCAGACACCGCCGTTCCGCCTGCGCCTGGGCATTGCCGAATACCTGTTTAAAAATGAAGAACTGCTGGAAGAATCAATTGTAACCGCCTTATATGATAAAACCATTCGCGGCGATGATTTGGAGTTTCATTCGGCGGTAAGGGAATGGTCGTCCATCATCGGTTATGGCGATATGGAGGGCTACAAAAAGCACTTTAATGATGTAAAAGTGTTTTTTGAGGGCCGGTTGGAAGAGGGCAATAAGCAAAGTGCGGAGTTGATTAGGAGGTTAATGGAATGACTTCTCATGTCAGACTTACGAAGTTTTTAAAACTTCGTAAGTCTATAAGTTGAAAATCAATCTGCTGCCTTAAACAATGTCCACGGCCAGGCTTTCATATCCCTTAAATATTTACCCTGGGTTTTATAAAATTCCCGGTGCTTTTCAAAGAATGGCGCGGCCAAAAAATCAGCGCCGCCGGGATGGCCCATATGCGCCCAGATTTCCATTTTGTTCGTTAAATCGGTAGTCGTTACTTTTCCCTGCACCGCGCCCATCGGGAAGAAAGCCGGCAGCGTCCATTCTGTGCAGGCTATCGGGTCTTCCTCTAAATGACCGTCGATAACACAACGGTTCTGCGCGTTTTTGCCATCAAGCGCATCATAAGTATCGCCCTCAATGGTTTTGCCGTTATCGCCGTCAAGCTTGCCTTTATAATCAACGGCCACCAGTTTTTCCATCCGCAACCTCCGCGCGTTTGGCGAACTGGTTTTATTATTTACGTCAAAAGTAGTTTCATCTTTTATCAGTTTAGGGTCGACAGGGAAATTGGAACCTATAATAGCCGTATCCTTTGAGCGCCATAATTTATGATCCTTTAAACCTAATTCCAGTTTAGCAACCTCGTTAGTTTTGGTGTCGCCTATCAGCCAGTCGTTGGCATAGCCGCCATTGTTATCGGTGACCATTATCTTCACCACATCATCAATGCTGTTGCTGTATTGGGCCGCTTTGCGGGCGCGTACAAATTCGGGCGTGCGTGTAGTATCAAAACCTTTAAAGCCGGTAATAGTGGTTTCGGTTACCATTATGCCACTTTTATTTATCACAAAATCATCCCCGCTATGGATATAGCCCGGCGCACAATCCATTAACAACGCGTTGCCCTTTTCGGGCTTAATATCGGCTATCATGTTCCAGCGTTCACCTACAATATAGTCAACCCAGTTATTATGGCCCATCACAATTTTATGGTCTTTGGTAAAACTGCCGGTGGCAATAAAGGCGCTGCAATTGCCGGGCGCTTTATTATCGCCGCTGCCGGGGATAATTTTGTTTTGCAGGCCCGGTACATAATATTGCGATAATTCTATCCAGGCGTTAAGCGCGGTAATATCAAGCGTATCGTATTTAAATCCTTTTGCCTGTAACCCCTCGGTTATTCCGCGTATCTCGTCCTGGTACTCTTTATCTATCTTTTTCCACATAAAGCGTTTAGATGACGCGCGGTAAAAGGCCCAGTCCTTTCCGCTTGAGCTTGGCAGGTAATATTGCATCACCTTTATTAAGGTATCAATTTCATTTGCAGCCAAATAACCATGCTGGTAGCCAACATCAGCCGGGGAACCTGCCAAATGCAAGTATATCCACCCGTTTCTATCTTCGCGGCTGGCGTTGGCCATGCGGCCTTTTTTGCAGGTAAATAATAGCAGGCTAATAAGAATAAGCGGGATGATCTTGATGAGGTATTTCATAATGACTTGACAGCTTGGTGAATGGATGGGTAATTTAGGAAAAATTCCGCAAATTCTAAAATCAGGGTTTGGGAGGGTTGTCTGTTTTTGAAACCACATGGATCCTGTTGCCTACCTCATACGCCTTTTTCATGTAGCTTCTTAACTCGCTTGTTATGTCATTCTCATCATAAAGCCGGGCATGGTGAACAAAAAAGCGATTTGCCAAATTGTCAATTTTATAAAAGCAGGTATTGTCTTCAAAAAGTTCAGTCAGCACTAAATGAATATCGATATAATTGGGCCCGATCTTATTAACAGAACAGAAACGAATTTTGGTTAACAAAGCAACCCTGGTTTTAACCGGATGTAATTCAAACGGCCCGATTTTATGGTACTCGCCGATGAAATAATGAAACAACTCAATACTCTTTACGGACTTGCCTTTCAAAAAATCATCAACCGTATAGTCCCCGCAGGAATGGGATTGGTTTTTATTAAAGAACTGGTGTTTGCATTTAGGGCAGGTCCACATAAGTATAACTAAAATAATTATTAAAAATAATTGTTAATTTTGTTACATGACAACGCTCACTATTGAAATACCCGATAAAGTTGAAAAAACGCCGGTGGATTTGGTTGAACTGTTGGGCGGTAGGGTAATAAGTATCGACTCAAGTGATTCAGGCGACAAGCAATCACATGATTTGTAAAGAAATAGTATTCAGCGATTACCCGAACGCCACCTCTTTATGCCTGCGCTGTATTCTCGCGCGAGAAGAGGGACAGTTGTTATCCTGGCGCGAGAATTAAGAGCCGGCTAAAGCGTTGGCTTTCTCGTGCCTAACCGACCGGCTATCAAATATACTACGTCTAAAATATTGTTTATCTGCCTTTAAATAATATACTTTTACAGCATGTACACTGTTTATTACCTGTCAGCTTATTACCTGTCAGCGGCGCACTATAACACCACCTCTTTAGGCCTGCGCTGCATTCTCGCGCGAGAGGGGGGAAAAAATTCAGAGTTCAATAAGAAAATTTGTTTTTGGAAGAACTCAAACTGACAATTTTATGAGTTCCACCAATTCAAATGCTGCTGCGAGAAAAACATCATGGCGTTGGCAATGGGAAGTTGTAATAGCAAATTTATAATTATAAACATGAAAGTTATTTTTTTGATAATATGCGTTATTGTGATTCAGGGTTGTGCCGAAAAAATAATAAATACCGACCACCCAATTCAACTAAAAAACTTTGATGTAGAGAAGTTCAATAAGAATCAAGCGGGAGGGCAATACAACTTTCATGTTCCGCAAAGCACGAACAACGTTCAGCAAGTCGAAATTGGATTAAATGGATATTATGAAAGAATAACAAATACAAAAAGCAGGTATGGAGAATATCGAGAATATTTTCAAAATGGCAAACTAAAGCAGGAGGGGCTTTTTTTTAATGATTTCATGATAGGAATTCATAGAATATACGACAAAAACGGAAAATTAGTAGATAGAATTGATTTTAATAAGCCATTCCCTTTTTCAATAGAGAATCTTATCAGGAAAATAAAAAATAAGTATAAAATTGACATCGCAGATCCAGACAAGCATATTTTTTTGAGTCGATCGACAAATCCCTCGTCACATTACGACGTTGCTATTGATATTGAAGATAGTTCAGGATTACAACGATGGTTGAAAGTAGATGGCGTTACAGGCCGTATTTTGTCAGATACTACCATTGAACCGAAAGGTTAAATATAACATTAACAGATGAAATGATTTAATATGCCAACAACCGATCCAATATATTACCCGGCTTTGTCCGATCTGCTAACGGTCGATGACCTGCCCGCGTCTTTGAGTTTTATAAAGGGCGTATTATCAGATATTTTCAACAATATTTATTATAAGAATTTATAATCCCCCCGCTGGCGCGAGTATGCAGCGCAAAGGCCCGCAGCGCTGAGTACTCGTGCCTTAGACCCCTCACATAATCAACTCAATCAACCATTTAACACCCCTCCAAACAATTAATAAAAAAATATTTCACGCACTATTTGGGATTTAATTGAAAATCCCTATCTTTGCCGTCCCTTAACGGGGGATAATATGCCTTGAACGAAGCCCTACTGCTTCGATGGGCACAAATAAAATAAAGAAAATGTCAGGAATTATTGGTAAAAAAGTAGGAATGACCAGCATTTTCGATGAAGCAGGAAAGAATATTCCCTGTACAGTAATCGAAGCTGGCCCTTGCGTGGTAACACAAGTAAGATCTGTTGATACAGACGGCTATGCCGCTGTTCAGTTGGCATACGGCGAAAAGAAGGAAAAAAATACTTCGGCCCCTCTAAAAGGGCATTTCGAAAAAGCAGGCACTACCCCCAAACGTAAACTGGTTGAATTTAAAACTTTCGAGGATGAAAAATCTCTTGGTGATACCATCACTGTAGATATTTTCGCTGCGGGAGATTTTGTCGATGTGGTTGGCACTTCAAAGGGTAAAGGTTTCCAGGGTGTTGTAAAACGCCACGGTTTCCACGGTGTTGGTATGCAAACTCACGGTCAGCATAACCGTTTACGCGCTCCGGGTTCATTGGGTGCCTCTTCATGGCCGTCACGTGTATTTAAAGGTATGCGTATGGCTGGTCAAACAGGCAACACCCGTATTAAAGTTCAGAACCTGGAAGTAGTGAAGGTTTATGCCGAGCAAAATCTGCTGGTTGTTAAAGGTTCCATCCCAGGGGCTAAGGGTTCATTCGTAATAGTGGATAAATAAGATGGAAGTAAGTGTATTAAACGTATCAGGAAAAGAGACAGGTGCCAAGGTGCAGCTCCCTGAAGCCATATTCGGTATTGAACCAAATGATCATGCCATTTACCTGGATGTTAAGCAATATCTTGCTAACCAGCGCCAGGGAACGCATAAATCAAAACAACGTAATGAAATTGCAGGGTCAACCCGCAAATTATATAAACAAAAAGGTACAGGCGGCGCCCGTGCGGGTAGTGTAAAATCACCTTTATTTAATGGTGGTGGCCGTGTATTCGGTCCGCAGCCGCGCGATTACAGCTTTAAGTTAAACAAGAAGCTTAAATCACTGGCACGTAAGTCAGCATTAAGCTACAAAGCGCAGGACAGCAGCATTATTGTTTTGGAAGACTTTAGCTTTGATGCTATCAAAACTAAAAGCTACATACAATTGGTTGCCGACCTAAATGTTACTGATGTGAAAACATTATTAGTATTAGGCGCAGCAAATAACAATGTGTATTTATCAAGCCGTAACCTAAAGAAAACCAAGGTTGTTACAGCCGACCAGCTAAACACTTATGATGTGTTAAACGCGGGCAAGCTGTTATTGACCACCGGCGCTGTTAAGCTTTTGGAGGAAGCATTTGCTAAGTAATATGGAAATTTTAAAGAAACCCCTGCTTACTGAAAAAGTAACTCAGCTAACTGAGAAGCTTAACCGCTACGCTTTTATATGTGACCCCAGGGCCAACAAAATTCAAATTAAATCGGCCATTGAAACCATGTATGGTGTAAATATTTTGGCTGTAAATACAATGCGGTACGTCGGGAAACTGAAAAATCGTAATACAAAAGCCGGACCGGTAAGCGGTCGTGCTGCAACGTATAAAAAAGCGATCATCACGTTGAAAGATGGAGAGACAATAGATTTTTATAGCGGTATATAATATAGAGATGGCAGTAAAAAGATTTAAACCGGTTACGCCCGGTACCCGCTTCCGGGTTGACACAAGTACGTCAGATATCACTACAAACGTTCCCGAAAAGTCGTTGGTAGTATCTGCAAACACAAGGTCGGGCGGACGTAACAACAGCGGTAAAATGACCATGCGCTACATGGGTGGTGGCCATAAACAAGCCTACAGGTTAATAGATTTCAAACGTAATAAGTTTGATATCCCTGCAAAGGTTGCTACTATTGAGTATGATCCTAACAGGTCTGCACGTATAGCTTTGCTTCACTTTGTTGACGGTGAAAAAAGGTATATGATAGCCCCTGAAGGATTAACAGTTGGACAAACTGTTATGGCAGGCGAAACAGCGGCTCCCGAAGTTGGCAATACTTTACCTTTAAAAACTATACCATTGGGTTCTATCATTCATAATATTGAATTGAACCCGGGCCAGGGCGGCGTTATCGCACGTTCGGCAGGTACTTACGCGCAGCTTTCGGCACGCGATGGTAAATATGCTATCATCAAATTGCCCTCAGGCGAAACACGTATGATACTGGCTACTTGTTTAGCTACTATCGGTACCGTTTCAAACGGCGAGAGGGCAAACGCAGTATTAGGCAAGGCTGGCCGCAAACGCTGGTTAGGCCGTCGGCCAAGAGTTCGTGGTGTAGCCATGAACCCGGTAGATCACCCTATGGGTGGTGGTGAGGGAAGGGCCTCAGGTGGTCATCCACGTTCACGTAAAGGTTTATTGGCCAAAGGCTTCAAAACCCGTGACAAAAAGAAAACATCGGATCGTTATATCATTGAAAGAAGGAAAAAATAATGGCTCGCTCAATTAGAAAAGGACCTTACATCGATCATAACTTAGATAGGAAAGTTATGGTGTTAAATGACGCTAATAAAAAATCGGTTGTAAAAACATGGTCACGTCGTTCCATGATCTCTCCGGATTTCGTTGGTCATACATTCGCGGTACACAACGGTAACAAGTTTATCCCTGTGTATGTAACAGAAAATATGGTTGGTCACAAGTTGGGGGAATTTGCCCCAACCCGTACATTCCGCGGACACGCAGAAAAGAAAAAATAAGCAATGGAAGCAACAACTAAAATTAAAAAGTCTGTACTGGTAAAACAGCGCAAAGAAGAGGAAAAAGCTCTTAAAGGCGGCTCATCTATTGCTAAGTTACAGAACTGTCCAACCTCACCGCGCAAGATGCGCCTGGTGGTTGACCTGATACGTGGTGAAAACGTTGAGAAAGCGTTGTACATCTTAAAATATACCAATAAGGAAGCGGCTATACGTGTAGAGAAACTTTTGTTATCGGCCATTAAAAACTGGGAACAAAAAAACGAAGACAAACGTGTTGAAGACAGCGGCTTATTTGTTAAGGAAGTTTCAGTAGGCGGCGGTAAAATGCAAAAAAGGATGCGCCCTGCACCGCAAGGAAGGGGATACCGTATCCGCAAGCGCTCAAACCACGTAACCCTGGTAGTGGACAGTAAAAACGTTAACAATTAATTTGAAATGGGACAGAAAGCACATCCAATAGGTAACAGGTTAGGAATCATCAGGGGTTGGGATTCTAATTGGTTTGGTGGCAATCATTATGCCGACAAATTAGTTGAAGACGAAAAGATCCGTAAATATTTATCAGCGCGTATCAATAAAGGCGGCGTATCGAAAATAGTTATCGAACGCACTTTAAAACGCATCACCGTAACTATCCACACTGCCCGTCCGGGTATTGTAATAGGTAAAGGTGGCGCCGAGGTTGATAAGATAAAAGAAGAGTTGAAAAAACTGACTAAAAAGGAAGTTCAGATCAACATATTTGAAATTAAACGCCCTGAGCTTGACGCGCAATTAGTTGCAGAAGGCATAGCCAAACAATTAGAAGCACGTATTTCATTCCGCCGTGCCATGAAAACTACGATTGCTTCAACCATGAGAATGGGTGCAGAAGGAATAAAGGTAATGACATCAGGCCGTTTAGGCGGCGCTGAAATGGCACGTAGCGAACAATATAAAGAAGGAAGAATACCATTGCACACTTTCCGTGCAGACATTGACTATGCATTGGCCGAAGCTTTAACTACTTATGGGAAAATAGGTGTTAAGGTATGGATATGCAAAGGCGAAGTTTATGGCAAACGCGACTTATCTCCAAATATTGGCGGTACAAGCAGCGCAAGCGGTAAAGGTGGTGGCCGCCCTGAAGGCGCAGCCGGATTTGGTGACCGCAGAGGCGGAAACGAAAGAGGCGGCGAACGTGGCGGCGAACGCAGAAATGACCGCAAGCCAGGTGGCGGCGGTGGTGACCGCAGAGGCGGGCCAGGCGCAGGCGGACCTAACCGTGGTGGTGGAAACCGTCCCGGCGGACCAGGCCAGGGTGGTGGTAACCGTGGTGGCGGAAGCCGTCCCGGTGGATCAAGATAATAATTAAGTAAATACCAATATCGAATAGATATTAAAGAATAAGAAAATGCTACAGCCAAAAAGAACAAAGTTCAGAAAGATGCAAAAAGGCAAAATGAAAGGCAACGCCACTCGTGGCGCTGAGCTATCATTTGGATCTTTCGGTATAAAATCACTCGAGCCGGCCTGGATAACCAGCCGCCAGATCGAGGCTGCACGTATCGCTGTAACACGTTTTATGAAACGTGAGGGACAGGTTTGGATCAGGATTTTCCCTGATAAGCCGGTAACTAAAAAGCCAGCCGAAGTACGTATGGGTAAAGGTAAAGGTGCCCCTGAATATTGGGTAGCGGTTGTTCGCCCCGGCAGGATCATTTTTGAAGCAGAAGGTGTACCATTGGACGTTGCTAAAGAGGCTTTACGCCTGGCAGCCCAGAAATTACCTGTGCAAACAAGATTTATAGTACGTAACGATTACGTAGAAGCATAAATAATAAGTTAGCAGTTTTGAGTTTGCAGTTATCAGTTGGATAAGTGAGCTTGGGACTAAAAACTCAAATAAACTAATAAGAATAAAAATGAAGAACTCAGAAATTTTAGAGCTGGCAACCGATGAGTTGACTGCAAGGATAGGCGAGGAAAGAGCTACTCTTACCAAGCTAAAATTTGCCCATGCGGTTTCGGCCATTGAAAATCCAATGCGTATCACAAAGGTACGTAAGGATATTGCTCGTTTAAATACTGAAATAACAAAGCGTAAGGCGGCGTCAGCTTCTGATAACAAATAATTTACGCATCGGGAAAAATGGAAAGAAATTTAAGAAAAACACGTACCGGCCTGGTAGTTAGCAATAAGATGGAAAAATCTATTGTTGTAGCTGTAGAGCGGAAAGTGAAGCACCCCATCTACGGTAAGTTTGTTAAGAAAACTACCAAATTTATGGCTCATGACGAGACTAATACCTGTGGTATTGGCGATACAGTATTGATAATGGAAACCCGTCCGTTGAGCAAAAGCAAAAATTGGAGATTAGTTCAAATTATAGAAAGGGCTAAATAAGATGGTACAACAGGAATCAAGATTAAACGTAGCTGATAACAGCGGTGCTAAAGAAGTTTTAGTGATCCGTGTATTAGGCGGTACAGGTAAAAGATATGCCTCAATTGGTGATAAGATAGTAGTGACCGTTAAAAGCGCGCTGCCATCAGGTAACATCAAAAAAGGGACTGTATCAAAAGCCGTTGTGGTTAGGACTAAAAAAGAGATCCGCAGGAAAGATGGTTCATACATCCGTTTCGACGATAATGCTGCCGTTTTGTTAAACAACCAGGATGAGCCGAGAGGCACACGTATTTTTGGCCCTGTTGCAAGAGAATTGCGTGAGAAACAATTTATGAAAATTGTATCATTAGCCCCGGAGGTATTGTAAAATGGATAAGAAGAAACAAACACAAGTTGCCAAATTGAAGATCCGTAAGGGTGATTTGGTAAAAGTTATAGCCGGCGATTCAAAGGGGTCACAAGGCAAAATAGTTGAAGTTATATTGGCAAAAAACAGGGCTATTGTTGAAGGTGCTAATTTGGTATCAAAACATACAAAGCCAAACGCGGCCAGTCCTAACGGCGGCA
>Ga0206841_1141_pt1 | contig 14028 bp, 23 predicted proteins | sample Alteio_BWOrgCont_25_FD_152851 | JGI IMG/M metagenome (GOLD analysis project Ga0206841, IMG submission 152851) | Enriched cells from forest soil in Barre Woods Harvard Forest LTER site, Petersham, Massachusetts, United States -... | ecosystem: Environmental > Terrestrial > Soil > Temperate forest >... | reverse complement strand
TTATTTTAAAAAGTGCCACGACCTGCTAAAACGAAACGGCATATTTGCCGTACAGGTAATTACCTCGCCCGATTCACGATATGAAAGCTTGCGTAAAGGCGTTGACTGGATACAAAAACATATTTTCCCCGGCTCGTTGTTACCATCAGTCGGCGCAATAAATAGCTCTGTTAACCGCACCGGCGATATGACCCTTGTTGACCTGAAAGATATTGGCTTAGACTATGCCGCCACGTTAAAATTATGGTTTGATCAGTTTAACGCCAACCTGCCGACTGTCAGATCATTAGGTTTTGATGAAACTTTCATCCGCAAATGGAACTATTACCTATGCTATTGCGAAGCCGCCTTTGCCATGCGGAATATTAATACCATGCAGTTGGTTTATTCACGGCCCAATAACGTTTCGCGTTAGTTTGCAGTTTTCAGCAGGCTGTTTGCAGTAGAATATGGGGAAGTTTGCAGTTCGCAGTAGGCAGTTTGCAATTGAAATACGGGTTACTTAACAAGTGCCAAACTGATAACTGCCACTGCAAACCGTCAACTGCCTACCGCGAACTTGAGGGCTTCGCCCTCGCCTCTTTAAATCTGCTGAAAAACACAAATGCCAGCAGGCAAAGTACAAATCCGCAAATCCCATTCAGCCGCAGGCCACGATCATTGCCGGGGTCTTTACCGTATACTGTCAGGAAAGCAAACAGCGCTATACCCATAGTTTGGCCCAGTTTTACAAACAAATATTTTACGGCAAAAAACATTCCCTCGCGGTTTTCGCCGGTTTTTTTGGCGTCGCGCTGCGCTATCTCTGCTAATATCGCATTCGGTAAAATACCCAGTGAGGCCAGCGGGAACGACGCGGAAAGCAACAATATATAAATTTGCGCTTTAGGCGATATGGGAAATTTACCTAAAAAGGATATGGCGATAAATATCAGGCTCAACAGCGCGAATGAAAACAGCACAATAGGTTTTTTGCCTATCTTTTTGGAAAGATAGTTGATCAGCGGGTAAAAAAGCAGTGACGCCATTACCATAGTAAACATCAGCAATCCGCCCATTGATTCGGGCAGGCGCAATAGCACGGTCACAAAAAACAATAACCCGCTGGATATAATGCTTAATGCCATATAGTATGAAAAGTCAGAGATGAGGTAATATTTAAAATTACGGTTCCTGAATGTTTTTCGTATAGCAGGCCATAGTGGAAGATGCGAAGGTTTGCTGGTTGAATACTTTTTTTCGTTGATGAACATTACAGGCAGCAGCATCACAATCCCGGCAAATACACTTAGCCCGCCAATGGTGTACTGTACCGCCAGATCGCGGTTATGCACCGCGAATATGCGCTGCACCAGGTCGGCATAATTATTAACTAATCCGGCTATGATCATCCCCAGCACAAAACCCACCTGCTGAAATGAAGATAGCTTTACTTTTTCGGCGGCGGTTTCGGTCAATTCGGGCAACAGGGCGTTATAAGGGATAATATAGGATGTGACACCCATAAAAAAGCAGATGAGCGTAAAGGTTAACCAAATGGCGTTGATCTTGCTCTCGCCATTTACCAGCGGACAAAAAGTAAGGCAGCAAAAAACTACAGCGGGTAAAATGGCCCATTTCATAAAGGGGATGCGCCTGCCTTTGGGGTTGGTGCTTTTGTCGCTCAACGAAGCTATGAACGGGTCAAAAACCGCGTCGACAAACCGTCCGGAAGCCATTATAACCGACAGGATATTCAACACCCCAAACAGCAGTAATTGCGGTATAAGTGGTTTTAAACCCGCGCTGCTTGGCGGCAGGTAAAAGTAGGGCAGCATCACAATGATAATATTGGTCATGATGCTCCAGCCTATCATGCCGCTGGCATAAGCTACTTGTTTTCTGAACGGGAGTTTTAACGCAGGCATTGGATGCAAGATGCGAAATATTGGGGAGAATATTGGATTGAGGTTTTGAGTATTATAAATTATAGCAGTAATTTTGTATTTTTGAATAAATGGCAAAATAATATGTACGCAGAAGCTAAAAAACTTCACTTAATAGAAGAACTCTTGAAAGTGGACAGTGATACAATATTGGCTGAATTGGAAAAAATTTTAACTAAAACTAACAGTCAATTACCACGTAGCAATAGTTTTAAAGATTTTCAAGTAACATTGACTTTAGAAGAAGTAAATGAAATGGAACGAAATATAGAAGAAGGCTGCGAGCAAATAAATGAAGATGACTGGAAATAAATGCTTGTTAGACACCAGTATTATCATTCATTACTTTAAAAACAATAGTGATATAATTACACAGCTTCATGCCTTTTCAGAAATATTTGTATCATCTATTGCTGCCGGAGAATTGTATTACGGGGCTTATCGTTCGGCAAATGTTCAAAAGCATTTAGACCAAACAAATCGTTTTTTACAAAATTATACGGTACTCACACCTGATATTATTACAGCGAATTTGTTTGGAAGTATTAAAACAGCCTTAAAAGGCAAGGGAAAACCTATTCCTGAAAATGACATTTGGATAGCTGCAATAGCTGCTCAATTCAATTTGCCTCTTTTTACTACTGATAAACATTTTAAGGAGATCGATAATATTATATTGGTATAAACAATCATAATGAATTCAATTAAAACAATGAATGATTATAATTCTTCGATTGCCCGATATGAAGAAGTTAAGTACGCTATAAAAGGAACGGACGAGCACAAAGAAAAGATGCTATTGGTTCATCTAATTGCTCACCACGAAAGGTCAACATTCGCTTTACCCGAAATTTCTCCAGTTGAATTGGCCGAAATAAGGCTAAAAGACTTCAGTTTTCAATCATCGAAATAGCCCTCCCAATACATTTTTAAAATACAATTTCATAAATAAATATATTTTCCTACCTTTGCGTCCCCGCTGAAAGAAACTCCGGGGATAATGTTGAACACATAAAACAAAGAAATGGCAACTAAGATCAGACTGCAAAGACACGGTAAAAAAGGAAAGCCTTTTTACTACATCGTAGTGGCAGACGCGCGCGCTCCAAGAGAGGGCCGTTTTATTGAGCGTTTAGGTTCATACAACCCAAACACCAATCCTGCAACTATCGACATTAATTTTGACAAAACCCTTGACTGGATAAACGATGGCGCACAACCAACCGATACTTGTCGCGCTATCCTTTCGTACAAAGGTATATTATACAAAAAACACTTACAGGGCGGCCTTAAAAAAGGTGCTTTGACCGAAGAGCAGGTTGAAGAAAAATTTGCTGCCTGGTTAGAGCAGAAAGACGGCAAAATAACCGGCAAGAAAACCGACCTGGGTTCGGCAAAAGAAGCTGCTAAAAAAGCCGCTTTAGCTGCAGAAGCTAAAAAGAAAGAAGTGAAAGCAGCAGCTATTACTGCTAAATATACGCCACCGGTAGAAGAAGTAGAAGAAGAAGCGCCTGTTGCTGAGGTTGAAGAGGCCCCGGTTGCCGAGATTGAAACAGAAGAAGCACCCGCTGCCGCAGTTGAGGAAACTCCCGTTGCTGAAGCCGAAACCGAGGCGCCTGCCGCAGAAGCTGACAGCGCTGAATAATTTTATATTAAAAGTATTTATAATGGCGAAGCACCTACAGGTTCTTCGCCATTTGTTATTTAAGCCTCACCCCTCCATAGGAGTCCTATGGACAACCCCTCCCCGGTAGAGAGGGGCTTTTTAAAGGAGTTATGAAAATTGAAGATTGTTTCAGGATAGGCAGTATATTAAAAACCAAAGGATTAAAAGGCGAGATGCAATTGTATGTCGACTTTGATAACCTGGCGGATATTAATATTACCAGTATTTTTATTGACTTGTCGGGAAAACTGGTGCCTTACTTTGTTGAATCAATAAAATATCTGCAAAAAAATGCCGCATATCTTTACCTGGAAGATATTGATACCATCGAAAAAGCATCTGCATTAGTTAAAAAAGACATCTATCTTTCCAACAAACTCAAACCCAAAAAAAAGAAAAGCGATTTTACATTAAAAGACCTTAAAGGCTTTACCGCAGTAGATGAAAACGAAGGCGAACTGGGTGAAATTACTGCTATACATGAATACCCGCAGCAATTAATAGCAGCAGTTACTTATAAAGGCTGTGAAGTGCTTTTCCCGCTGAATGAAGAAATTATTAAAGGAATTGATGTGGTTAAAGAAACCGTGCTGGTAGATTTGCCGGAGGGGTTGCTGGATATTTATTTGGATTAAGCCCCCTAACCCCCTAAAGGGGGAATGAAATGTCTGATTAATCTTATATCTTTATATAGATAAATAAATAGGATGAAATCTGATCTTTTATTCCCTCGTTATTTTAAAATAATAGGATGGGTTCTGGCTTTGCCGGGATTAGTTTTGGAGTATTTATTTATCTTTCAACGATATACAATCCCATTTTTAAGTTATGGGGAGCGCGCATCCGATCCTTATGCCCGTTATTTATACGCAGGTCAATATAATTTGACAGACGAATTAGCAGTTACCCTTTCAGTAATTGGATTAATTTTTATAGGTTTTTCTAAATTAAAACAGGAAGATTGGGTAATAAGTAAAATTCGTTTAACTGCTTTGTTTTGGGCTGTTTTAGTTAATTGCATATGGGTATATTTTTATCTGTTGGCTTTGAGTTTTGCTGATTTCGCACACATAAATTTCTTTTCCTTTGATGTGTTTACGTGTAATGTAATTACTCCATTACTCATTTTTATACTACGATTCATGTATTTAAGGTATAGGTATCAAAAAGGGAAAAGAACACGAGATATACATTTATTTTTATATAAACCATACGGTTTATTCGGGGTAGTCGGCTCTATAGGGTATTTTATTTTAGGCATAGTGTCAATTATAGAACCTTTTAGGATAAGCATTCCACAGGAAGTTTTTATAGGTCTTCCGCCAATTCTATTGCTTTGGCTATGGTCAAGGGCGAAAAATGAAAATAAACATGTTGCAGGTGTAAGGTTTAAAGCAATGCAAACAGCCATTTACATAAATTACTGCTTATTTTTAATTGCAGAATGGACTATGTACGGTCCTGTATATTCAAATGTACAATTTGGCAGCCTTGTTAGTGTTCAGATCATTTTTATCATAATTTTTTATTATCAATTATATTGGAACCAAAGAACTTATCGCTAAATGATAAGACAGTACCCGAATGGCAAATTGAATTAGGTAAGGTTGAATTGCAAAATATTGCAGCAGGTACAACGGTGCTAATAGAATGGAATGAGGCAAAAAAGTTGTTTAATTTATAGGGTATAAGTCAAAAAAATAATATGTCAAATATTTTTGACATATTAAAAAGTTTATTGGTAACTATATATGAGTTGGGACAAAGGAATTATAGTTAAAAAATCATCAATTTTTGAAAAATGTTACGGGTTTTTACCATTTATAATGCCCTGCATAATAATAAATGGTTGCATCAACGGGTCGCTAAACTTATATCTGAATTTTTTTATTTGACCCGATTTTATTAAAATATTTCCTCGTTTATCATCGCAAAACTCCGATAAATGTTGCGCATAGGCTGGAATATTATATGCCGAGCCTGTTATTTTTTGCATTGGCGAGCGTAAATCAGAAGCCGAAAACTCTCCTAATTCATTAACTTCCGCATAGGCGCATGCCAATAACACATCTTCAAAAAGGCTTATTTTCTTTGTGCTTCGAGTTGCATTGTAATAATTAGTTCTTATGGAATGTTGACAATCTTCTAAAGCCTTGGTTATTGCGCTTTTTAAATTTTCATCGTTAATGTGCATACTTTGTTTATCTAAAGCGTCCCTTGTGGCATGTAGCCCTATTAAGTGAGTATAATGGGGCAGACCCATTGATAGCAGTTTTATTTTATTTAAGGTTGACGGGTCAATTGTCATATTATCTAATCTTTCGAGGCTTTTTGTAATTATCGATTCTATTTCTTGCGGTGTCATCCGTGGCATTTGAATTTGTACTAATGCCCTTGATACAGATTGATGGTCGTTTATAAGCTGGTCGACGCTTTCTCCCACCCCTATTATAATGATAGTGGTAGATAAGGATTGGTCTGATAAAGTTTTTATAAAATCGGCAAATATGGGTCTTACTTTTTCACTTAACCTATCAAATTCGTCTATAATTACAACCGGGATTAAACTTGATGGGATGTTAGCGAGTGCCTTATAGACTTGATGCGGCACATTATCATCGTCAGTTAAATAAATATTAGGTGTCCATAGTTCCAGTTGTGGTTGAGAGTTATATCCAACACTTTCACGGGATTTTGTTATACTCATGCCATCAAATATTTTCTTCCAAACAGATGAAAATGTATCAGCAGTATCACAGTTTATTCTTGTTACAAGCAGGCTTGTTGCCGATGGAAGAAACCCTTGCAATACATTAGCCAAAGATGTTTTACCGACTCCTCGTTCACCAAATATAATTGCGTGCTGCCCCCGTTGGAATATTACATCTGCAACCCGTCTTATTTGCACAGTTCTGCCCGAAAAAAGGTCTTTTTCATTTACAGGGGTATTGGGGTTAAAAACTTGACCCGCTACGAGCCCAAGGTTAAAAAAATATTGCTGTTGCTGCTCTTCTGCTGCCATGATGGGATAATATAATTATTAGATGGGCAAATATAAATAACACATGGGACAATATAAAAGAAATCGCCCTTATTATTTTCAAATAAATTTGTCCCGTATTGTAATTAATATTATATTTGTCCCATTAAGTTATTAAAAACGATATGACAACGCAATTTAAATCCCTGTTACAAGTATTAGACTACTTCAAAAATGAGGAAACTTGTATTACTTACTTAGCTAATAGTCGTTGGGGAGAAACCCCGGCCTGTCCGCATTGTGGACACGTTGGTGCATACGTAACTAACAGGGGCTTCAAATGCAAGGCTAAAGAGTGCGGTAAGAAATTCACCGTTACTACTGGTACAATATTCGAGAATACCAAAATTAGCCTCCGTACATGGTTTGCCGCAATGTATCTATGTACCGCCCATAAAAAGGGGGTATCTTCTTTACAGTTAAGCCGGGATTTAAACATCACTCAAAAAACTGCTTGGTTCTTATTACATCGTATCCGTGAAATGCTGTTAAGTAATCAAAGTGAGCATTTAACAGGTCCGGTTGAAATTGATGAAACCTATGTTGGCGGGTCGATTAAAAATAAGAGCAACAAAAAGCGCAAGCAATTGCGTGACAGTGGCGAAGTATGGGCTAAGAAAACAAGCGTTATCGCTATGGTACAAAGGGATGGTGAAGTTAGAACAACGGTTGTAAAAGCCAATAGCGTTAAATATAGTGATGTATTGCCACTTATACGGGCTAACGTTGCCGAAGATGCTTTAATCATCACCGATAGCGCAACTATGTATAGTAGCCTCAAACACGACTACAAACACGAAACAGTAAACCACGTGCAAAAGGAGTATGTGAGGGGTGCAATGCACACTAATACTATCGAGGGATTTTTCAGCCACTTAAAGAGGGGTATCGTTGGCGTATATCATTCTATATCACCAAAGCATTTAAATCGCTATTGTGATGAGTTTGCTTACCGTTACAACACCCGTAAAATAACAGACGTTAACCGTTTTGAGGATGCTATCAAAAACGTTAACAATGTTCGATTGACTTATGCAGATTTAATTAAGTAAATTTGTCTATGGCAAAAGAAGAAGCAGATAAAAAAAATACGTTTGACCCAAAAGCGAAGCGAAAAGTACGAGCAGATAAGTACGCCGAAAAAGTAAAGTTTAACGGCACGCTGGAGCAGATGATTAGTCTGGCTGTAAAGCCTATCTCAATTGAAAAAAAGGGTAAATAGATGCTTTTCAACCAGATAGAAAGGCAAGATGACAAAAAAATTACAATTTATAATCAATCCAAATAACGAGTTTTAAGCGTTTTGGGCTAATAATATTATCTGACCGTATAGTTATCCACAATACAGTAATTGTAGTCTTAAAGCTAACCTAATAGCTTTATAAGCCATTTTACTAAAGAAAAATGTAATTTTTAAAAAATCAATTCGTTTTTTACCGCGTCTGTTACAAATCTCGCAATTTTTTAATTTGAAATTAAGTTAGAACTTTGTATTTATAAATACTTTAGAATGGCAATTACAATAAAATCTATACCTGTTTTAACAGGTAATGCGGCGGCAAAATTTATTGCTAAGGCTAATGAAAATTATTCTCAAAAAAAATCATCTGTTGATTTTTCTAAACAAGCATCCCAAGCTGAAAAAATTTTAGCTAAGGCTAAAATGTAATTTCGTGAATTTAGAAGAATGTACGTTATTCCCTTATGATTCAGAAATGCACGAATCATGTTATCCATTTGATTGTGCGCATAAAGATTTAAATGAGTTTTTCGAAAAAGATGCTATAAATTATTCTGCCGAATTATTAGGTAAAACCTATTGTTTTACACTTGATAAAGACCCGCAATTGATAGTTGCGGCATTTACGGTGTCTAATGATAGTATTAAAACTACGCATCTAACCAGCGGCCCCAAGACCAGGGTTACTAAAAACATTCCAAGAGTAAAAACAATGCGTTCTTATCCGGCGGTATTAATAGGCAGATTGGGAGTTAATAAACAAATTTCAAGAAAAGGTATTGGATGTGAGGTGATGGATTTTATAAAGGCTTGGTTTATTGACGGTAAAAATAAAACAGGTTGTAGATATGTTGTAGTAGATGCCTATAATGAAAAAATGCCAATCGATTTTTATACAAAAAACGGTTTTGAATTGCTGTTTTCAACCGAGCAGCAAGAGAGGGAATATTTAAAATTACCAACCGATTATCCCCTAAAAACCCGTCTTATGTATTTTGATTTGATTATACTTCGGTAAGTAAGTCAGTCGCTTCTCTCCCTCTCTTTGTCCCAACTCATATATAGTTACCAGTTTATTTTACATTTGGTAAATTAAGCTTTACAAGTTATGAAAACAAAATACTTATTCCCCTATTGGTGCAAATACTTGGGTGCCATTTGCTTTGTCGCCCACGTTCCGGTTATGCTATTTGTGAAACTCAAGAAAGAAACGCTTGCCTCCAATTTTTCCGGAGCTGCTGAGGATTATGGCATTTTTAGCAATCATCACCTGTTTTTTGTGGTTACCACGCTATTAATGTTGACCGGCCTTGTGCTTTTTGCATTTTCTAAAGAAAAAATTGAAGACGAGCAAATTTCGCAATTGCGGCTGGATTCATTACAGCTAACCATTTACATTAGCTATATCCTGTTAATTATTAGCCTGGCGCTTACTACCGGCAATGATTTCCGCGATATTATGCACTTGTTTATATGGCTGCCGCTGGCATTTTTTATAATTTTATTCAGGTGGAAAATGTTCCGCAACAGCCGTTACACTAAAGAAGACGCGATATGAAAAACAACATCCGTGTAGAACGCGCTATAAAAAACATTACCCAGGCCGATTTGGCCGGGCTGATAGGCGTATCGCGCCAAACTATTAATACTATTGAGAGTAACCGTTATGTTCCATCTACTATATTAGCGCTAAAAATTGCAAGGGTATTTGGAAAACCTCTGGAAGAAGTGTTTATATTAGAGGATGGCGATTAGCCCTCTAAAGGGGGAACAACAGTCATTAGTGGTTATTTAGAAGTATAAAAATGGACAAAAAAGACGCATTATTTCCGGCGGGAAAGACTTCTTTCGCGCCGGAATTGACGATCCGCAACGGGGTTACGGATATAGACTTTTATAAAAATGCTTTCGGCGCTATTGAAAACATGCGCTTAAACAATGATGATGGCAGCGTGCACGTTGCCGAGTTTTTTATTGACGAAGCCATGTTCCATGTGCATGAGGTAACGCGTTCGGCAATGTTTAGTCCTGAAAAACATAACGGCACCACTGTGACTTTAGGGTTAATGACAGAGGATGTGCATGGGGTGATAGCGCAGGCAATTGCCGCTGGCGCCCAACTTGTTTCGCTGGCTAAAGATTACGAATATGGCTACCGCCAGGGAGAAATTAAAGACCCGTTCGGGCACCATTGGGTAATTCAATGTCGTATACCTGCTTCACCGGATTGGAAAGGGTAGATTAGAGCCAGGAGTCAAGAATCAAGAGCCAAGAAAGAACAGTCTTGGTTCTTGGCTCTTGATTCTTGACTCTTAAAAAAGCCTATCTTTGCCCCATGCGTTTCGATATCATCACCGTTTTGCCAGGATTATTGGAAAGCCCCTTTGCCCACTCTATTTTACAGCGTGCGCAAAAAAAAGGCATTGCGGAAATTCATGTGCATAACCTGCGCGATTATTCAACCGGCAAACAAAAAAGCGTAGACGATTACCCTTACGGCGGCGGCAGCGGTATGGTAATGACCATTGAGCCGTTTGCGGCTTGTATAACTAAATTAAAAGCAGAGCGGGATTATGACGAGATCATCTTTATGTCGCCGGATGGTGAAACTTTGAACCAGTCCATTGCCAACCAGCTTTCAATTAAAGGCAATATCATTATTCTTTGCGGGCATTATAAGGGCATAGACCAGCGGATAAGGGATATATATGTTACCCGCGAACTATCCATAGGCGATTATGTATTATCGGGCGGCGAACTGCCTGCCGCAGTATTGGTTGACGCAGTAGTGCGTTTGATACCCGGCGTATTGTCTGATGAAACCTCGGCGCTGTCTGATTCTTTCCAGGATGGCCTGCTTGATGCCCCGGTTTATACCCGCCCGGCAGACTGGAACGGTCATAAAGTACCCGATATATTATTAAGCGGCAATACCCCCGAAATTGAAAAATGGCGATTTGAACAGGCGGTGGAGCGGACGAGGATCAGGCGGCCAGATCTGCTGGAATAAGACTTACGAAGTTTTAAAAACTTCGTAAGTCTGACATGGGTTAATCTAAAATCGCCTGCCCCGACAAATACCCCAAATCAATCAAATCCGAATTTTTCTCAATTGGGATCAATATGCCATCCCGCAATAAATGCGTTCTATCACAGATATCCAAAACATCACGGTAATAATGATCGGTTATTATAAACCCCTTGTGTTGGCGATACTCAAATATTTTTTCCTTTATTAAATCTTTATAAAAAGGTTCAACCATCGAGAATGGCTCATCCAATATTAAAAACGGATGATAAAGGTTTAACAATAACAACAATTGTAAATAACGCTGCTGGCCCAGGGATAGGTCGCAGATGCGTTTATTGCACATATCGGGTACGCCTATTGAATAAAATACCTTATCCTGTTTAGCTAAGGGCAGGTACATGGATATTACATCGCGGGTTTTGGTATATCGCGGCAACATGATCTCCTGGGTATGATAACCGATGAAATTACTGATCTTCTCCCCATACCGTATCATCCGGTTATCAAAATAAATTTCGGCCTGGTCGGGTTTTAATATACCGAACAGTATTTTGAAGAGCGTGGTTTTGCCGGTGCCGTTCCTGCCAAACAGGCCAATTATTTCGCCTGTATTGCACTCAAATGTGATGTTTGTGAGTATACGCCTGTCGCCAAAGCTATGCAACACCACCCTTACCGCGATTTTATGATCCATAATATAATGAGTGTGATTACAGCAAGAATTAAATTGATGATAAGGGTTTGTATTTGAAGCCGCCGCTTGGTTATACCGCCGTTACGATAAAAATAGTATTCAATGTTTTGATAATATTGGTAAACCCCAAAAGACACAAAGCCACCTATAGTTGCAAAAATGATAAGGCATTCAATTATATTACCGTTACTAAAAAGGAAGAAAAAGAAGCAGAAAGCCAGGTTATACCTTGCAGTATCTGTATAATATTTAAAAAACAGTGCAGACAATGTGATGGTTTGTTTTTTGGCTTTAACGGAATATCCTTTAAAATATGCGGTCTCAGGTAAAATAATTAAATTGATCAACCTTAAATTGCAACTAAAATATCCTAACTGCATTATAGTGCATAATCATGAGCCCCAGCCAGGAAGCAGAACTTATTGAACAATGCCGCAATAAACCGGCAGCTTTTGGGCAGGTATTTGATATTTGGTATAAGCCCGTGTTTGGTTACATTATGCGCCGTACCGGCGACTATGACCTGTCGAAAGATATTGCTGCCGAAACTTTTTTAAAGGCTTATCTTAAAATAAACACTTTTCAATGGCGGGGCATTAGCCTGTCGGCATGGCTGTACCGTATTGCCACGAACGAATTGAACCAGTATTATCGTAGCAGCAGGTACAAACCGCAATCGTTACAGCAATTGTTAGAAATCCGCAGATGGAAAAGCTGTTGCACCAATCGGCAGATGATGAACGTGAAATGATGGAAAGGGAGCTAAGGGCATACAACGACTATGATTTGATACGCGCAAAATTGCCTCTGCTGGATATAAAGTACCAGGAAGTAATAGCCTTGCGGTATTTTGAACAAAAAACCAACAGCGAGATAAGTTTGATATTGAATAAAAATGAGGGGACAATAAAGTCGCTGCTTTCGCGCGGGTTAGAAAAATTAAGAAATGTGCTTTAACGGCGCAACCAAAATCTGCTTTTTACATTATAAGAACAACCGACATGAAAGATAAAGAGGAATTTTTAAAGCAAATGGAAAACTTACAGGTGCCGGACATTGACCCGGCCAAACATTCCAAAATGGTAAAAATGGCCATCATGAATTCAGAGCGTTCGGCTGTGCTTGGCGTATGGCTGGTTATTGTGCCCTGCTATTTTTTACTATGCGTTTGCATGTATTATTGCTCTCACCCGCGGATGCATACCAGTTGGTTTACTTCGATGTACACACTTATTAACAACCTGGATGAAGCCTCTTATATTAACTTTTTAGCGCCGATTGTCCTGCTTGTGCTGCCTATAGTAGCAATTGTCATCAATGCGCTGGCTATTACACATGTAGGGCATCAAAAAATCGGGCCCGGTAATGGAGATGTGAAAGAATTTAACATTACGATAAAAGTAAAACCCCGCAACCTGGTTTTAATAGTGATCAGCCTGGTTATTATAGGGATATTTATGACTTATGTACTGACAGAAAATATATAATTTACAAATAATTTTATGAAACTAAACTGGTTTATACGCAAAGGGATCATCTATTGGCCGGCATCAGCAGTTGGCTGGATAGTTCTAATTATAACCATAGCATATGCTATATACACATTTATTGATATCGATAAGCGCTCACACTCGGGAAGCGATACGATGATCAATTTTGTATTTAACCTGTTGATAATAGGGTTGGTGTATACAACTATCGGTTATTTTACGGAGAAAAAGGTCACTAAGTTGTAAGGGTTATAAATGTTGTAGTGGTTAGGAATAAAATTGCAACTTTTATAACCCTTACAACATTTACAACTTAACCAAACCCAATGAACTTATTCAACCTAATCAACAGCTCACAATTTTTTTAAATTGAACTTTTTATTCTAAAAAAAATTCCCTATAATTGCAATCCGATTTTTAGGGTGCTAAAAGTCGCTTTAATAGCTTAAAATCATGGATTTAGTAAAATTTGTAGAAGAGCAAACAGTAACAGTTAACGCTTTCCCGTCTTTTAAGGCCGGTGATACTGTAAGTGTTCATTATAAAATAAGGGAAGGAAATAAAGAACGTATCCAGGTTTACCAGGGTGTAGTTATTCAACGCAACAGTGTTGGCGTGTCTGAAACTTTTACCGTTCGTAAAGTTTCAAATGGCATAGGCGTTGAGCGTATCTTCCCCATCAATTCGCCAAATATTGATAAGGTTGAAGTAAACAGCCACGGTAAGGTCCGCCGCTCTAAACTTTATTACCTGCGCGCCCTTACCGGCAAAGCCGCCCGTATCAAGTCAAAAAGAGTTTAATTTTATATTATATAACATTAACAAAACAGGCTGTCCCGAAAGGATAGCCTGTTTTGTTATGAATTGTCAAATTTTTAAAATATTACTTTTTAGTACATATGCGCTATTGCAAAACTTGTTTTATAAATCTACTTTAGCGGC
>Ga0206841_1119_pt2 | contig 14179 bp, 16 predicted proteins | sample Alteio_BWOrgCont_25_FD_152851 | JGI IMG/M metagenome (GOLD analysis project Ga0206841, IMG submission 152851) | Enriched cells from forest soil in Barre Woods Harvard Forest LTER site, Petersham, Massachusetts, United States -... | ecosystem: Environmental > Terrestrial > Soil > Temperate forest >... | reverse complement strand
TACGAGGGCTTGACCCGGTGGCTGCCGTGGCTCACCTGTTGCCGCACGAGGACTCGGCGGAACTTGCCCGCGAAAAAAACCTGGCGCTGACGCTGCAACGCCGGATGAGCGCAATGCTGGTCACAGCACGCGAGCGTGGCTGGCTGGACCAATGGGAGTGGCAGGCGATCGATGACAGCATAGCTGACCTCATGGACGCGCAGGGCGGCGTGGAGCGAATCAAAAATACGCCGATGCCTAAGCAGTTCAACCATTTTCTGAGGTTGTTCGTACACATTTACTGCCTGATGCTACCGGTGGGACTAGTGGAAACCATGGGATGGTTTACACCGCTCGGTTCGACGTTGGTCGGATTCATGTTTCTCGCACTTGAGAAGATCGGGCTTGATCTCGAAGATCCCTTCGAGAACACTATCTTTGATGTGCCAATGACCGCAATCGCGACGACCATTGAGATCAATCTGCGGCAACTGCTGGGCGAAACTGAACTGCCTCCGCCGGTACAACCGGTCCGCGGCGTTTTGTGGTGATCGATTGGCCGCAACGCTTTTATTGCAGCAAGAAAGTTAGGTCGCATGCGCCAAAGACGACGTGCTCGATCAACCATGAATGTGAGATTACTCTTTACTGCGCGTCAAGTTTGGAATAGGGTGAGTGCCAACTGATAGGGCCCGAAAATTATGGGTGCTATTCGACTACGTAAGACGTGTGTCGTTGTTGTCTTGGGCCTATTTGTTCAGGTTTCTGTCCATACTGTAGACGCCGCAAAAGCCAAGCAAAAGCACAAGCGGATACTTATTGTCTATCCACAAGAGATGAGAACGCCCGGTGAACTGGCGGCGGATAGAGGAATTCGTGCCGTGCTTGGCGATAAGCTCGATGTCGAGCTCTACAGCGAACATCTTCATCAGTACTTGTTCCCAGATGAAAGGTTCCAAGCCGAACAGCTAGACTGGTTTCGCAATAAATATCAAAACCAATCGATTGACCTCGTCATCACAGCGGGAACAATCTTGCCCAATTTCCTGCCGGGAGTTCCAGTCGTATTTTGTTGTGTGGAAGCCACTGGTCTGCCTACCACGAAACTTCCAGCAAATGTGACAGGCACGTGGCTTACGCTCGACTTTATGGGGACGGTTGAGGCCGCGAGACGACTGCAACCAAAAGCCCAACAGGTCGTTGTTTTGAGCGGGACCACAGCCTGGGATCGCCAGGTCGAAGCCGGTTTTCGCAAGGCAATGCAGGGAGTGACAGATTTGCAATTCAGCTACTGGGACAATCTTCCGGTTCCAGTGATTCGAGAACATCTCGCAAAACTTTCCCGAAATACGATTGTTATTTATCTAAGCATCGAGAGTGATGTGACAGGACAAGTCTTTATCCCCCGTGACCTGTTGCCGTCCTTCACCAAGGCTTCGCTGGCGCCGATCTATGGATTGTCTGAAAATTTCATAGGCTTCGGTGTTGTCGGCGGCTCTGTCATCAACCTTGAGCACCAGGGTAGAGAAGTCGCACAGATAGCGCTGAGAGTGCTTGGGGGTGAAAAACCTTCCGATATTCCTCCAACCCCATCGTCGTCGGAATTCATCTTCGACTGGAGACAGCTTCACCGTTTCGGTCTTCGCGAAAGTGCATTGCCCCCGGGCAGCACTGTGAAATTCAGGGTGCCGTCTGTGTGGGAACTTTACTGGAAGTGGATTGCTGGCAGCGTTACCCTCATTTTGCTTCAAACGAGTTTCATTCTTTATCTGCTTTTACAAAGGCGTCGCCGGGCTCGCGCCGAACATTTCCTTGAGCAAGAGCTTCGTTTTGAGACATTGCTTTCCGAGCTATCAGCGACGTTCAGCAGTCTTCCCGCGGTGCGAGTGGATGCTGAGATTGCGGCCGGCCTAGGAAGACTACGGCTCTTCCTCGAACTTGATCGAATCAGCCTCTTCGAACACGTCGACGGCGAGACGCAATTCGTTCTCAGTCATTCTTCCAGTGTTGACGGCGTACCTCCTGCTCCAAGAGCAATCGGTCGGGAGCAATTCCCTTGGCTGGTGTCGAGTCTTCTGAAGGGAGACGATTGTGTAATCCAAAGCGTGCAGGATTGTCCTCCTGAGGCAGCGAAAGAGTGCGCTTTTCTTTTGGAGGGAAAGTACAAGTTCACCGCTCTGATTTCCTTGCAGACAGGTGGCTCGATATTGGGAAGCCTTTCGTTCGTGTCATTTAAGGAACACGACTGGCCGAAAGGATTGGTCCAGCAGTTAAAAATCGTGGCCGAGGTCTTTGCCAACGCTATCGTTCGCAAACGGGCGGGCGTAGTGCTCGAATATAGCGAGAGCCTGAAGGACGCCATCCTGATTTCCTTGAACAGCAATGTCGCGGTGCTTGATCAATATGGCACTATCCTCAGCGTGAACCAGAAGTGGATCGATATGGAATACATTCGAGGCGCCTACTCTGGAGCGCATTTCTCGACTGGGATGAATTATCTAAAAAAATGCCGCGAACTTGCTGAAGTTGGGTCCCCATTTGCCAGGATAATTGCTGACGGGATTTCGACTGTCCTTTCCGGTGGCAGAGAGAATTTCGAACTCGAGTATTCGTGCATTCCGCCCAACGAAGACGCCTGGTTCTTGATTTCGGTGACTCCTCTGCGTCGGGAAGCTGGGGGCGCTGTCATCACTCACAAGGACATAACAGAGCGAAAAAGAGATGAACGACACCTGTTGGAACTCAGCGGCCGCCTCATCAACGCGCAAGAGGATGAACGGGCCAGAATTGCGCGCGAACTTCATGACGATTTCAGTCAACGGCTGGCATTGATGGCAATGGAACTCGAGCAGTTAAGTCAGACACCGGCCGCCTCCGATCACGCTGTCATCGACCGTTTGCATATGGTCTGGGAAAGAATCACGGAACTATCGTCCGACATTCACCGGCTCTCTCATCGGCTACATTCATCCAAGCTTCAATACGTAGGGTTACTCGCCGCAGCGAAAAGTCTGTGCGACGAAACTGCCAGAAAACATCACATTCAGATCGAGTTTGTCCACCACGACATGCCCGAGACGATCTCACCGGATATCGCATTATGCTTCTTCCGGATCGTTCAAGAGGCCCTCAATAATATTGTTAAACACAGTGGCGCCAAACAGGTGCGCATAGAATTTTCTGGCGCTTTCTCTACCATCCGACTAAGAATCGTGGATGCGGGCGTGGGTTTCGATCCCGGCTCACGCACGGCTCGCGGAGGTCTTGGGCTGGCGAGTATGCGAGAAAGGTTGAGGCTGATTGGGGGGAGTATCGCCATTCATTCCGTGCATATGGAAGGTACGGAAATTGTGGTCGAAGCACCGGGGGTCTCGCCCTCTGCGGAGAATCATCCCAGAAATAGCGAGCGCCATGCCACAGAACGCGCGATCGGGGAGATGACATGAATCGAGTAAAGATATTGTTGGCGGACGATCATCTATTAGTAGCCGAAGCTTTAAAGAGCTTGCTGATGCCTTTATATGATGTTGTCGGAACTGTGAGCGACGGGATGGCGCTCCTGGAAGCGGCCGGTACTCTCAGGCCTGATGTGGTCGTAATCGATATTGGCATGCCTCAGTTAAACGGTATTGATGCTACGCGACAGATTAAGCGCATGTTACCCAGGGCCAAAATCATCATTGTCACGATGAATGAGGACAGCGCTTTGGTCGGAGAAGCATTTCGGGCGGGTGCGTCCGGATATCTTCTGAAGCATTCTGCATCTCGAGAGTTGATGCTGGCTATTCAGGAGGTACTGAAAGGCGCATCGTATCTTTCGCCGAGAATCACTGGAGGGGCGGTCGCCTCTTTGCTGAGAGGGCCGGATATCGAATCCGGACAATCGCGGGAATTGACCTCACGCCAACGCCAGGTAATCCAGTTGCTAGCTGAGGGGCGGTCCATGAAGGAAATCGCGGACATCCTTACGATCAGCCTGCGAACGGTGGCTGCCCATAAATACAGAATCATGGATTTACTCGAGATCAAGACGAATGCCGAGCTGTACCGTTATGCGGTGAAACATCAGATTATTTCGGTTTAATTCGCAAAAAAACTGCCAGAACTGTCATTTCTACCAATAGCCGTGGACCGCTACTACTCCTATCATCCCTAGAGTTGATCCTAAATTTGTATAGGGTTTTCTGTTTTTCCGACGGGTCGATAGAGTGAAAAACCAAAGAGAACTTGAGCTTGCGACTCTCCTCATAGCCGATGACCACTTCACCGTACTCGAATCAGTTGTCCCTATGCTCAAACCGTTCTTCAATGTGGTTGGAACAGCCTCTGATGGAAAAGGCGCTGTCGAGGCTGAGTGCAGGCTCCATCCAGACGTAGTCATACTTGATATCTCGATGCCCGTCATGAGTGGGATCGACGCAGCTAAACAAATGCGGAAGCAAGGGTCGAAGGCCAGAATTGTATTTCTCACCGTGCATGAAGACGCGGATATCCTCGCTGCAGCAAAGGCCGCGGGGGGCAGAGGCTACGTCTTAAAGTCGCGCTTGGGAACTGATCTGATTCGCGCGATCAAAGACGCGCTTGCTGACAAGGATTTCGTTTCGCAGTTCTCTCCGGAGTAACCGCGTTACGGCTGCTTCGACTCTGAAAGAGATCGAAGCAGCCATGCCCAGGCGACGATTAACGCCGAAATCGCGACAATCAACTCGGCCCAGATGAAAGAGACGTAATCACAAAAGGCTCCGACCGGTGGGATTCCCGGTTGAATATTCCGCAGAGCCGGAAGTCCAAAGATCAACGCAATGGACAACGAAAGCGGGACAAAATCTATCTTCTTATCCTCTGCGCCAACAAATCGCAGAACAATAAACAATACGCTCATCGCCAGACACGTCATCATGGTGTTCACCAGGATCGAGACGGCGATCAGGTTGTCGGCACGTCTCATACTCAACTTGATCCCGGTGACATGGGTATCCTCATCGCGAGTAACGTTTCCTTTAAACTTGGCGCCCGGAATAGAGGCTGAGAGCACGAGAGAGACAGGAACGGGCATATTTTGCTGCAACGCTACTGCACCGACCGTCAATTCGTCGCCTTCGAGAGTTCCTTCTAGTTCGGGTTCCGACAACTTCGAGGCTGGCGCCTGGGGCTTTTGTGTAGGTGTTGTTATCAGCAGCCATAGAGTGGTTTCATGCCTGTCAAATGGATATCTGTTTGAGTCTCCATTCAACGGAAAGACCACTTCCATGCGGCTAATCCTTTTTCCCTTCGGAAAATCAAACTCCTGTTGCCCGCGGACATTGTTGATTAAAAGCTTCAGATCCACAGCGGGGGTTACTTCATCAGTGCCTATACTTCCGGCAAGACGAAAGCCCAACTGCGCCGTCAGCTCGTGCCCGACCGGATTGAAACTGGTTACCAGCACAGAGACACGCACATGGTCGGAAGCGGCAGTTTCATCATTTACCTGCAAGGATCGCCGGCTTTTTTCTGTGATGCCCATCACCAGCACGGCGATATATACCCCGAGGATGCAGAGCACAACCAGGATTCTTTTAGCGTTTTTCCGCGTCATGGGCATTCTCCTTGAAGATGTGGTCGGTTGAATTCTGCGTTCTTACGGCCATCGAAAATCTATATCTGGAAGCTCAGATAAGAAATAGCTATACCTCTAGCGATGAGCTGACATCAGCGTGACATGACGCCTCGAGAATTTGGCATTGGTATTTTTACCCTAAAAGGGTACAACTTTTCCCAATTTCAACCTCCGACGTCATGCGGTAATTAATTAGTGGTGCAGAAGTCTGCATCATAGGAGGCTCCGAAAAATGCAAATGAGATTCGTGGCCAAGACTACAATCAATCTGGGCTTGATATTGACATCGGCGCTGTTTACTTCCGAGAAAAACAACCAGCACAAGGTCCTCCTCCATCTGCGGCCATAGCGCCTGCAATTCAATCTGGACCTGTGTGGCCTTGTGCAAAGTATCGACATGTTTGCTTTTCCGAAGAAAACGTCAGCAATTCGATAAATCGCAAGAAAAAATTGGAGCAACGTAGACAAAAGAGAGACCATGGCCACCAAACTGATCAGCCGGAGGGATATCTTGGCTTTTTGGGGAGTAGTGGGCGCTGTAGGCTTGTTTCCAACAGTGGGCAAGTCCGCCTGGTATCAGCAAGCGCCTCGGACAACCGATCCAACATCATTGGAGTCACACCCAGCGAGCTCCGAAGAGGCATTGCAGCGCCTGGAAGGCGGAAACACGCGGTTTGCCAAAGGCCAGCCCAAACATAGCCAAGAAAGCTTGGGCTTTCGGAAGCAACTCACATCAGAGCAGCACCCTTCGCCACCATTCTTGGATGCAGTGACTCCCGTTTATGAATAACGTTCGCACTGCGAGTTTTCTCCGAGGTGTCATTGGATCCTGCTGCGTGTGCTTCTTTGGTGCGTGTCCAGTAAGCTATGGCCTCCAGGCTTCCCGGGCTATAGATGCGGAAGTTGCCAGTGATGCGAGTGGCGCATTGCCGGACGCACCGGTGGCGTCAAGGCGGGCTGCCATCAAACAACTGCCACTCAATATTCTTAGAGATCAGCTCCCCATCTGGACCAGCCCTCTGCGCATACGGCCGCATGATGTTCTTTGGCTATTGCCACTTGGCGCAGCGACCGGTATCACATTGGCGACGGACACGGATGCTATGCGCGACCTGCCCCACGATCGATCGTTCAATAAGAATTCCGTGAATGCGTCGAACTATCTGCTGGGTAGCGAAATCTCTGTACCGGTGATGCTCTTTGGCGTCAGCCTCTTCAACAATGATGCTCATGCGCAAGAAGCGGGCATTCTCAGCGGCGAGGCACTTGCGGATGCTGTAGTAGTAGAGGAAGTCTCGAAAATCATTCTCCGACGTGAGCGGCCTCTCTATAACAACGCTGCCGGGGATTTTTTCGCTTCTAATGTGGGGACTAACGGCTCGTTTCCCTCGTCGCACAGCACATTGGCGTGGTCCATCGCGGCTGTAGTGGCTGGTGAATATCCATCCAGGTGGGTCCAATTTGGGGTCTACACAACGGCGACAGGCGTAAGTCTAATGCGGGTCCTCGGCCAGGAACATTTTCCGACCGATGTGCTTATTGGCGGTGCCGCGGGGTGGCTTATCGGACGCTATGTATTGAAGAAACACCGCGGATCTTAGGCCGACGCACGGGTTCGCGCCTTTCACCGTAGGAGTTTTCAGATCGCGTCAAAGGGCGTCCCGATCACCGTTTCGGGACGCTACGAGCGTTCATCATCTCAGTCTCACTGAAGAACGCTACTCACATCGTCATGGCGCGGTAATAGCAGCTGATGACGGCGTTCTTGCACTAAGTCTTTGATTGCCGAGGAGGCCTTCTCAAATGCCCGAACCTGGAGGTTCCAATATCGAAGTTGCCCAGATATTGAGCGAGCACAAAGGATCACGGGAACCTGTGGGACACGCACTATTTGAGATCATAGAGGCTTTGGTGCTCGCCATAGTCGCCATCTCCACTGCCTGGAGCGGCTATCAGGCAGAGCTCTGGGCTGGACATCAATCAGAATTGTACGGCCAGGCGAGCAAACTGCGTGTCGAAGCCGAGGGAGCCGCTGTATATGCCACACAGGAGCGTTTATATAACGCTGCCACGGTGGTTGAGTGGCTGAAGGCCGAAGCACACAGCGACAAGAAGCTCGCTGATTTTCTTGAACGGCGTTTCCTTCCCGAGTTTCGACCTGCCTTTGAAAGTTGGAAGAAGACTGACCCGCTCAACAACCCCACTGCTCCGGTGGGTCCACAGTTCATGGCGGAATACCGAAGCTCAAAAATGGTAGAGGCTAAGAGGTTAAATGATCAAGCCACGGAGGTCTTCGAGCAAGGTACCAGAGCCCGGCAACGCTCCGACAGATACGTTCGAGCGACCGTGCTGCTGCTGATTGCGGTCAGCCAGCGTTTCAAGACTCGTGGTGTGCGGTATGGACTGCTGGTGATCGCCGCGCTCCTGCTGTGCTTTCCTGTTTACAACATCCTTACGCTCCCCCGAGCATAGAGCGCCCTGCCGCTTGCTCCCCCAGGTTGCGGGTCGGAGACAACGAACGGGGTGTCGTCTATGAAGCGGCGTTCCATCGCCACGCAAATACCGAAACAATCGTCGAGCACACCACACTCGCTACGAGAGCAGATCCATCCACTGCACGGTACCACTAAGACCGTTGAGCGCAACACTGAGGATCGGGTTGGTGAATAGCCGCTGGATGCGCATGCAAGAGGTTCCTTTCAGAACGGGGATACCTACTGAGTTTCCAGCGGTGGAAATCTTAGACGAATTGGCTTTTGAACAGGGAGGGTCGAAAAAGGCATGCTCAGGCCATGGTCGAGCAACTTTCTCAGTGTGTGTTGCGGAGATGTTTTCAATGACAAGCTCCATCGTCATGGAACTGGCCATTAGCAGCCATGGCCGATAAAGAGTGAGCACAGTTAATGATCTTCTGGTCCAGAGGATCGTTTGCGAGCGCATTAGGGACAATATAGGTCATATTTTTTCGCATTGCCAGCATCTTGTCGCTCAACTGCTGCATGTGGTCTAGCTCCTTGCCGAGGAGTTGTGCTGCGCTTCGATCAGAATCAGTGGAGGCCTGGACAGAGGCCGACCGCACGCTCGATGTCGCCGCACCGCGATAGCGATTCACCCAGTCATCATTTGGTGGAAACCCGTACCGAATCGCGCTCTGCAGCGCACTACGCCATTCGCGAATCTCCGACATGGATTCAATCCCCGCATTCAAGAATGCCTTCGAAAATCCCTGGCTCGCAGGCTGTGCCACTGGGGCCGCGTGCAGTGTCAACGTGATCTGATTTCCATTGAAGCTTAAGGAGCCATTCGTTAGGTTTGCCAGTGCTTCAATCTCAACACAGGATTTGCCGTTCGCCTCGATCACCGCGACATGGCCGGGATGGCCGTCGACGATGAGAGTCCTACTCTGCTGGGACTGCGCAATTCCGGACGCAACGAAGCATACGGTCCAAATCAAGCTCCCGTAGAATGATTTTCCTTGCATAGCTTTTCTCCAATCACATATTTCTTGGATGGCTACTGGTGTCCTCTACCGCTGACTGACCAGCGGGTTTTCTCAAGTATGCCAAACAGAAAAGCGGTCGTCAGACCGAACAACAGCCACCCATTCAGCGCCTCTATAGCTCCCATCAGTTGCCAGTGCACTTCCAGCGTCAGGTTCTCGTGCCCGTAACTGGTCATTGCGTTGAGCGAATAGAGCACCGCGGTCTTATCGTCAGGTAGAGCGCTGAGAAGCCTGTAAGCCGCAGCCCAAATTGCTGCCTCTATCCCGTGCATCGTGGTCACCAACAACGTCGTGACACCCATGACCACCACGAATGCGAAGGTTGGATGACAGCGCACAATGGAGCGACTGGTGAAGCGAAGTACTCTCTGGTTGATAAACCCGAGGCCTATGACATGAATTACTACGGTCAGCACGATCAGCGGTAAACCCCATACCCAGTCAGAGCGCCAATTCGAAGGGGTGACAACGATGGATGTGAAAACGGTCAGGGCTATGTTCATCTAGACCTCGATTAATCGCTCGCCTGGCTCAGGAGGTTCGCGAAGCCACTCCCAAAAAGCGTTCTTCCAAAACCCGGGTCATCCGCCATAATTAGAAGACCCGCCCTACGCGGAAGAAGAATCTCCCGCGGCCATAGTCACCGACTGCACCTGCGAGTTCGACCGGCCCGAATATTGTGTTCACGATAATCCCAGCCGCGCCATCCATCGGGAGGTTCGGAGGACTTGGACCGAGGGGCAATTTGTAGGTCTTCCCTACCTCGTAGAGTCCGATAAATTCCACGTTACTGCCAAGCAGTGGAGGCAGTTTCAATAGCTCCCGAATATATCCAGCCTGGCCCAGGAAATATTGATTGGTGAGCAATTCGTTTGTACCCCATGCCAACAGACGCTGCGATCCGCCGAGGGAGAATGGGGGTATTCCCGTTTTGTAGCCATAACTGCTTCCACCGTAAGCAGACAGAAACACCGAGGAAGGCTCGCTTAGACGAAAAAAGCTTTGGGATTGAATCTCGGACAATGGAAAGGCGCCTGGAGCAGCTGGGTTAGTGTTGAATCCCTTTGTGTAAATCTGCAGGCTCTCACCGGAGCGCGGTATCACGGGGTTATCTAATGTGTTCAGCTGGAATTGCAACCTTACATCGCCGGTCGGAGCCGATACTGTGGGCAGAACACTCGAGTTTCCAATCTCTGGGGAAAGCTTTTCATAACCCCCCTCGTATCCAAATCGCAATTCGCCCGTGTTTCCAAATCCGTAGCCAACATCCACACCGCCCAGGACCTGTCGTGTTCGATAACTGGCAACTAGCGTGTTCTCATTGTAAAGATTGTCCTGCACGCTGTTAGCCCCGACGCGAGGAGCAACAAACCAATTGCTGGTCGGTGTAAATGGGTGGTAGTACTCGCTATCGATCAGATATTGCGAACCCACGATCAAATTGTTGCGTAACTCAGAACGATAACTACCGAAATCGAGAAATGTTATCCTCGCTCCGATGCTGAAAAGCACGTTGTTATAGTCCGAACCGTCAATGAGAATGAGGGGCCGCACCACCGGTGGCGCATATGGCTTCTGCTCCGTTTGAACCTGCAATCCCTGTGTTCCATCTTTTTCCACCATTGAATACCCGACGTTTGAGTAGCGGCCTTGGCCAGCGAGTGTCATCATCTGCTGATCTAACTTCACTGTGTCCACGGGTGTGCCGACGTTTTCGGACAGTTCCTTCTCAATCGAACCGGCAATCTCGGGAACCGCACCGGTCACCTGGACGAACTCGGGGACAGGTGTTGTCTTTTGTCGAGCCTTCCGGTTCGCCAGGTATTGTGCCCACTCGGCTTCGCTTACCGAGAAAGCAGAAAGCACCTTCGCCTTCGACGCAGCCGCGTCATATCCAGCCTTGATGATCGCGTCAGCAGCGTTGTAATCCAGAGCGTTGTACTTCTGCAACGGCACTGTTACAAGAAGATCTGCCTGCTCCATTGAGCGAAGTTCGTTCGCGGCAATCATGACGGAGATGGATTGACCCAATACCGCGAAGCTCGAGAGGGATTCCGTTGGACTGATCGGAGCGGTCTCCAGGTGGATGCCAATGACGATGTCCGCCCCCATCTCTTTCGCCACGTCTATCGGAATGTTATTGAGCAACCCGCCATCTGCGTAGATGTGATCCCCTGATCGGACAGGAGTGAAGATACCTGGCAGAGACATCGTAGATCGCAATGCCAGTGCCAGAGGGCCGCTGCGGAAAACATGAGGCTTACCGGAAACGAGGTCCGTCGCCACGCAGGCAAAAGGGATGGGGAGATCGTTGAAGCTATTGAGTTCGGAATATGGAAGGGCGATTCGGTCAAGGATAAGAGAAACCTGCTGGCCTGTATTGAAGCCTGCCGGAAACTGCAGCCCCTTGCGCAGACCGAATTCAAGACTGCTCGGGACTTCATGAGCGTCTTGCTTGCGTCGAAACGAGAGATCCTCGAAAGGTGTCTGGCCTCTTAGTACTTCGTCCCAATTGATCTTGTCAACGACCTCTCTGACCTCTGCGGGAGATCTTCCTGTCGAGTAGATTCCTCCAACTAAGCCGCCCATACTGGTGCCAGCAACATAGCTTACTGGAATGCGGTGTTCCTCCATCCATTGCAGAACCCCGATATGAGCCAGCCCCAGTGCTCCGCCGCCCTCAAGAACAAGACCAAGCTTGGGGTGTCCGGTCGTACCTGACTTAGCAACCTCTTGAGGGTGACTGTATGCAGCCAATAAGACGCAAGGTAACAACAATGACTGCACGGCTCGGACTCTCATGGTGTCTCCTTGCGCGTGCTGTCACAGCGGTGCATCGAATCTTGCAAAAACCGGAGAGACAATACGCATGTCGAAGCGATTCGTTTTATATTTCACGTATGAGGCTAAACGGTTGTAAAAACCAGATTTAAACAATGCAAATCGAACAAGACAGCAGAGACTCTGTAGGGAGGGTGTTAAAAGTTCCCAGTCACGGGATCTTCAAGATCAGTATTTCTCGCCGCCAGGCTCTCGTTCGTATTTGGGTGGCTCGAACGCCGATTTATTGAATGATTGGTACGTCGGTTGCGACCTGCAAATCGACTAATAGAGTTAACCGGTTGTCTACCTGGAGGAACTTGGCGGCCTGCTTCGCTCCAATTGCTTTCTTGAATTTCGGAAAGTACTCAGCCTTAAGTTTGGTTCTCGCTTCTTCGAACTTAATCATGCGGCCTGCTAATTCGTCGGCTTTGGCGTCATCAAGAGTGTTGTAGCTGTCAGCGTAATCCTTAATCAAGCTCACCCGTTGATCTCCGATGGTCTGCTGTTTACCGGCATACTCGCGGTATAGAGGCCAGAACGCCTGGCTTTGAGCATCCGTAAATTGCATGGTGTGCGCAATGACATCAGTCTTTTGTGTTTGAACATCCGATCGTAACAATGCGATATCACTATCAATGCCCGAGCCCGATTGGGGCGTTGTGGTTTGGGCCAGCATGCCGGACGCTACTGACAAGACAGCCAACATTCCTAGAACTCGTACTTTCATGACCTTCATCCTCTTTTCTGTTGCTGTAACTAGGACTACCTGATACCACTCATCAGCCCCCGGGCTCTACGATGGTCCAGCTTGGGTCGGGATTGAACGCACTCATTGCAATTGCCGTTTCTGTCGTGCTCTTCCCCAGATCCTTTTGGAGCAACACGCCGTCCTGGTTGATGATGAAGGTCATTACGCCCGAATTGCCGTATTCCACCGGATAGGCGACGAAGGCAAATCCACCGGTCATCTTCCCATTGACTATGTAGTCCCTCGCACCGCCCGGCGCGTTATTGCTTTGCCCCTTCAGCATGTGGAAGTAGTAGCCGTGGAATGCCGCGTGCGCATCGGGCTTTACGTTATATCCTTCAGCGGTGGCGAACGCCGCTAATGGCCCGAGCGGGCTCGCAGGCTGCCCTTCCGCGGATTTCCAGTACAAGCCGTTCTGCCTGCCCGGATCACTGATGAACTTCGTCGCGAACTGTTTAGTCTTGTCCCCATCATGAAGCTGCGAAAAGTACTCGGCCTGTGCGTCCGCCACTGCTCCACAAACTTCGATGACTGCCAGTTCATTTCTGCCAATACGGCGATTCAGAACCTCATCCTTGCCTGCAGCCGTATCGAAGAACCACTGCCCGCCCGCATTCTGCTTCAGTGGGATCGGAAAGGGGAAATTGTCAGCTCCGACTAGTAGCATCTGAGCACCATCGGCCATGTTGCGCCAACGGTGCATCACCGCGTAGCCTGCCGCGAAGGCAGCTGCCGCATTCTTGTCCTGCACTGGATCGCCGGAGAAGATGACTTCTTTCGAATCCGGACCGAAGATAGCCAGCAGCGCGTTTTGATCCTCTGACTTGGCCGCCGCCTGCAGCGCATTACTCGCGTCGTCCGGGAAAGCAAACACTCTGATCGAAGGCTTCTCGGATCTGTTACAAGAAGCAAAGGGAATAATGAGCGTCAGAAGCAGTAACCAGGCGCTAAGCGCCATTCTGCGGGGTTTGAGCGACATCACAGCCTCCAAAACTTTGGGCTATAAGAGTTCACTTCGTTTGCGCCGCACCGTCGGCTTCATCTGCGACCGCCCCAGCCGCCACCACCGCCGCGACTCGCCGAACCACGTGCACTGGCCTCCCGTGATTGCCAACCACTCCCGCCTCCGCCAAAGGCCGATCCGCTGGGCCGCTCCTGCGATCCATAACCGCGAGCAGCAGCGGAGTTGGGGGTTGGCCGAGGAGTGCCCTGGGTCTGATTCCAGCCACTTCCCGTGTTCTTGTAGACATTCCCGTTCGCCGCCGCATACTTGTTGCCATTTGCAGTTTGTCCCACGGCACCGCTATTGCCGTACGCGCCCGTCGCGGCAGCTCCTCGGCCGCCGTTCGAAGTCTGTACTGTTCCCACGGAACCTTGCGCGGTGGTTTGGTGTTGGGTGTAGGCGGTGTTGCCGTTCTTGGAAACGACCGAACTTCCATAGTTGCCATAGGCGTTCGAAGCCTGGTGCGTGGCGGCATATGCGCCGGTATTCGGGTTATACGCCTGGCCGACTTTTTGAGTCCCGTAA
>Ga0206841_1140_pt1 | contig 14197 bp, 14 predicted proteins | sample Alteio_BWOrgCont_25_FD_152851 | JGI IMG/M metagenome (GOLD analysis project Ga0206841, IMG submission 152851) | Enriched cells from forest soil in Barre Woods Harvard Forest LTER site, Petersham, Massachusetts, United States -... | ecosystem: Environmental > Terrestrial > Soil > Temperate forest >... | reverse complement strand
TAATATTGGCCAGCATCAATACAGATAACGGATAATAGATCATCGGCTTATCGTAAATAGGCATTAACTGCTTACTTATTGACTTTGTTATTGGATAAAGCCGTGTACCCGAACCTCCTGCTAAAATTATTCCTTTCATATTATTTTTGTAGTTTGCTGATGCAGCTAATTAAACTGTCCCTCCAATAAGGTATTTCCATACCAAATTCATTTTTAATTTTACTCTTATCCATCACGGAGTAAGCCGGGCGGATTGCCCTGGTTACGTATTCCGAAGTCTTAACCGGGATAACTTTTACGTTTGTACCCGCAATATCAAAAATGGCCCTTGCAAAATCATACCATGAAGTTATCCCTTCATTACTGTAATGATATATACCATAAGCTGCACTTTTACTATTAACTATTTGCATAATACAGGCAGCCAGGTCGATAGCATAAGTTGGTGTTCCAACCTGGTCGGCTATAACTTTGAGCTCATCTCTTTCGACACCAAGCTTAAGCATCGTTTTAACAAAATTATTCGCATATTCTGAATAAAGCCAACCGGTACGAATGATAAAATATTTTTGAAGGATATCTTCTACAACCTTTTCACCGTCCAGCTTTGTTTGTCCATAAATACTAATTGGTTCAGCGGTGTCAGTTTCAGTGCGCGGTGTCGGCGCATCGCCATTAAATACAAAGTCTGTAGATATATGGATAAGCGTTGAATTGTATACAACACAAAACCTTGCCAAATTTTCTACCCCGGTTTTATTTACTTTCAGGGCAGTCCCGGCATCGTCTTCGGCTTTATCAACAGCTGTATATGCTGCGCAATTTATGATATAACCAGGTTTATGCGTTTCAAAAATGTTTTTAAGGGCTTCGTTATTTAATATATTAGCCTCTGCTTCTAAAGGAAAGTAAACAGAGGTAATACCTTCGTTTTCTGTTACCTTTTTTAAACACTGACCTAATTGTCCTGAGGCACCAAAAACTACAATATTTGTCATTAAATAAAACTCCTTCTATGTAAGTAGTGCTAAACTAATAGCTAACAAATGTATGATTATTCGCTTGTTAATGAAACATCAAAATGCGTTCTCATCCCCGGTAACAACATTCCAAATTGTGAGAAAAATAAGCTTAAGATCGAGCAGGAATGACCAGTTTTCAAGGTACCATACATCAGCTTCAACACGTTTAAGCATGTCTTCAGTTGTCCTGGTTTCGCCCCTTAATCCGCTAATTTGCGCGTACCCGGTAATTCCCGGTTTTAGAAAGTGCCTTACCATAAATTTATCTATAAGCGCTGAATATTGCTCTGTATGGCTAACCATATGGGGCCTTGGACCAACTATCGACATGTTGCCCATTAAAACATTAAAAAATTGAGGAAGTTCATCTAAACTTGTTCTTCTCAAATAAGCGCCTATGGGAGTAATACGTTCATCATTCCGGCTGGCCTGTTTTTTATGAGATTCGGGATTGATATACATGCTTCTGAACTTATAAAACTTAAATGGCTTATTATCCCGGCCCGACCTGATCTGCATAAAAAAAACAGGTCCTTTTGACCCCGCTTTTATTAAAATTGCCAAAATTGGAAAAAGCCAGGTAAAAACAAATATTATTATAAATAAAGAAAAAAATATGTCAAATAGGCGCTTAACAAACCTGTTAAGCATGTTTTCGAGTGGTTCGGGCCTCACTGATATCACCGGTATATGACCGAAATTCTCTACGTAAGTAGGCCTTTTTGCAAAATCAAAATATTCTGGAACAAATTTAAACCTGATCAAATTTTTATCAGCCTCCAGCATCAATTTTCCAATTTTTCCGGCTTCTGAATTGGGCAGTGTACAAAATATCTCATCAATGTTATTGTTGATAACATATTGTATGCAATCATCTGTGGAACCTACATGAATGTTTTTATATTTAATTGCTTCAGGATCATCATCAAAAAAACCCATTAGTTTATATCCTAATTCAGGATTATTATTAAAAAAATTATACAGGTCCTGGCCTATACGGCCGCCGCCTATTATCACAAAGCTGCGGGTATCCATTAGCGAAGCGCGTTCGCTTTTACGAATGCCAAGAAAAATAAGCTTCCAGAGACTTATGAAAAATCCAAATAATGCTAATGAATAAAATAAATATTCGCGTGTAGTTAAATAAGCCTTTGTACCTATCAATATAATAATAGTGAAGCTTATAAAACTGATAAAAAGGAGGTAAGTTTGTATTACGCCACGATATGTTTTTATTGAATCTTTAGTTAAAACATGTTCATATAAGCCGGTAATATTGGCTGCTAAAAGCCAAATTAAATTGAAAACCAATACCACTGGGAGATAGTGCTTGGCTGACCAAAACAAGAATGATTTATTTACAATAAAATAGGCTATTACCATACTTATATTTAGTATGATATAATCTATAGTAAGATTGATCGCCTTTATAAAAGTAGTATATCTGTGAATCATTCGAAAATCATGTATATAAAGGTCGGTATTATTGAAAATAAATTAAAAAGGCTATTGCCCATTTTATCAATTAAAGTTACATCCCAAATATGCTAAATATTTGCTTATTGGGGTAAAAAGAATAAACATATATAAACCATCAATTAATACATCTTTTAACTAATACATCTTTTAACCAATATTTTACTGAGGACATTTAAATCCTTTCGCCGGTAACTGATAAATATTTTGGCCTGTCACTTTTACACTAAAATTTATTTTTATTTATTGTTAGCATAAAAGCTGGCTATTTCTGCCAGGGTAGCTGTTGCACTACCAGCCTTGGCAACAACAACTGCTGCCGCGTGATTTGCAAAATCACATGCCTGGGTTAAGGTTAAGTCATTAAATAATGCAAATGATATAGCTGCGACAACAGTATCTCCTGCCCCTGTAACATCAAATATTTCTAAAGCTTTTGTAGGTATTTTGGTAAGGATGCCTTCATGAAAAATGGCTATCCCTTCTTCTGAGAGCGTGATGATTACACTTTCGCATTTCGTTATTCCGGCTATTTTCTTGCAAGCTTCAGTTAATGTTTTATCATCGACAATTTTAATACCACTGGCAATAGACGCCTCTTTTTTATTTGGTTTTATAATATTGGCATTAACATATTTTGACAATTCAGGATTTTTTGAGTCAACTATTGTTTTTACCCCGTTTTCACGACAAATACCGATGATAGCGCTTATAGCCTTATCACTCAGAACACCCTTACAATAATCAGAAATAACTAATATTTTAATATTGTTTATTTGGCGCTTCAGTTCTTCAAATATCTGATCTGCAATACCAGCATCAATATAATGTTTGTTTTCTTTATCAATTCGCAATAATTGATGTTTATTAGAAACTATCCTTGTTTTTACCGTTGTTTTCCGGGTGGTGTCAATTATTATTTTATGATTTAACACGTTCAGTTCTTCCAGCCCTTTGTTAATGATCTCAAACCCTTCGTCTTTTCCGCAAACGCTTATTATTCCTGTATTTGCACCAAATGAAACCAGGTTCTTAATAACATTGCCTGCCCCGCCAAGCATATGTTCTTCTTTTTGCGTATCCACTATCAATACCGGGGCTTCAGGCGATATCCTGTCACAACTGCCATACACATAATGGTCGACCATTATGTCGCCTATAACATATATATAATCATTACCCGGATCTTTAAACTCGTACATTCCTTTTTTGAAATTTATATTTTATCGTTCCCGGCTTTACTCAAAAAATCCTTATAAGCTAAACCGATACCTTCGTGCAGTTCAATCGTATGCTTCCAACCTTTACTATGCAGTTTAGTTACATCCATTAGTTTCCTGGGTGTTCCATCCGGCTTCGAGGTATCAAAACTGATCTCTCCATCATACCCAATTATCTTTTTTATAAGTAAGGCTAAATCTTTTATTGATATTTCTTCGCCTGTACCAATATTAACCAAGCCAGGCTCGTCATAATTTTCCATTAAATAATAGCAAGCTTCTGCCAGGTCATCGGCAAACAAAAATTCGCGCATTGGCAGCCCTGTTCCCCAAATAGTAACTGATGGGGCCTTTTGCACTTTAGCTTCATGAAACTTACGGATAAGCGCAGGCAACACATGCGAATTTTGGGGGTGGTAATTATCATTATACCCATACAAATTAGTAGGCATTACTGATATATAATTACATCCGTACTGCGCCCTGTAGGCATCGCACATTTTAATACCTGCTATTTTAGCAATTGCATAAGGCTCGTTAGTCGGTTCTAATAAACCGGTTAATAAATATTCTTCTTTTAAAGGCTGAGGGGCCATTTTAGGATAAATGCAGCTTGAGCCTAAAAAAAGCAGTTTCTTTACACCGTTTAAATATGAGGAATGAATAATATTATTTTGAATTTGCAGATTTTCATACAAAAAATCGGCACGGTAAGTATTATTGGCTATGATGCCCCCAACTTTGGCTGCAGCTAAAAATACGTATTCCGGCTTTTCCTGTTCAAAAAATTTTCCAACGGCCTGTTGGTCTCGCAAATCCAGTTACTGTGATGTGCGGGTGACAAAATTTTTATATCCTTCCTTTTCCAGTTTACGATATATGGCAGAACCTACCATACCCCGATGGCCGGCAATGTATATTTTTGCATTTTTATCCATAAAAATTAAAACTCAACACGAGGCAAATTTACTCGAAATTTACTCATTTTCAAAGGCGCCCTCTCAATTGGTTATAATTGAGATTGTCGCGTTTTTGCCACTTTTTAATTATAAATTTCGTATATTTGTAATAACCGGGTACCATCGGTTAGTTCAATACCATTACCCTCATATCCTGCCCTTTCAAAGCACCCTTAAGAACACTTTAAAATTTCTATAGCTATAAATTTTCAATGTGCGTTATCCCGCGCGATGCCGGATAGTACCCGTTCTTTGACATATTTTATAATTTTTCCCCGGCGGTTAAACTGTTTATCAAATAAAAGGTCTTATTGTAATTGAGTGGTGTCCCGGTCATTTTATTTAATTATCACATAATTATCACAACCAAGTATTTAAATATTACGTTAGATTGCCCATCGAAAAAATTAAATTGGAATTATTCAATTTCTTTTTTTCAATGAATTAAAATTTTGACCAATGAGCATTTCACCAATTAGTGAAAGTAAAATAAAAGTTAATTTTTTTCAACGTAAACCACATAAAGGTTTCAGTTTTAGTATCGAATTTATTTTTAATGATATAAGGAAACGGCTGGCGGATAAAATTGAAGCAAAAGTATACCTGTCTAAATTTTACAATACCGGCTATTTTAGTAAAATTGTCAACATACTTGAAGCTTCATTCAGGCAAAGTAATGCTGTAAACCATATTACCGGCGAAGTACACTTTTTAAACCTCCTGATGAACAAAAACCGGGTAATATTAACTATCCATGATTGCGGGATGATGTTGAGGAAAACGGGGCTGTCAAAAAAAATTGCACAATGGTTATACCTTTCTGCACCTGTAAAAAAATCAAAAACCGTAACGACAGTTTCTGAAGCTGCCAAACAAGAAGTTATAAAATATACGGGTTGCACCCCCGATAAAATCCTTGTGATCCCTGTAGCCATTAACCCGCTTTATCAACCTTATCCTAAAATATTCAATAAAGAAAAGCCCATTATATTGCATATTGGTACGGGTTATAATAAAAACCTCCTGCGGCTAATCAGTGCATTGCAAGGTATAAATTGCCGTTTATGCATCGTTGGGAAATTATCAAAGATCCATCTGGCAGCCTTAAAAGAAAACAATGTTGATTATACCAATGAGTATGATATATCTGACAAACAGCTTTTAGAAAAATACCGGGAATGTGATATTTTATCTTTCATTTCTACATCTGAAGGATTTGGGATGCCGATAATTGAAGCTAACGCGATAGAGCGCGTTGTTGTCACCGGCAATATATCTTCGATGCCCGAAATTGCCATGAATGCTGCCTATCTTGTTGATCCGTATAATGTTGAAGACATTCGTTCAGGTATCAAGAATATAATTAACGATGATCTATTACGAGAAAAGTTAATTAATAACGGTAAAATAAATAAACTTAGGTTTGATGGCGATAAAATCGCCAATATGTATTTTGAATTATACGATGAAATTTATCATAACTCATACCAGCCTCACATCACAGAATTTACTGAATGAAAATATTACATATAGTTGGCAGCATGGACCCGGCCAGCGGCGGAATTTGCCAGGGGATCCGCAGCAGTGATGCTGTAATGGTTGGTTTAGGAGCTACCCGCGAGGTTGTGAGTCTTGATGACCCGGAGGCTTCTTTTCTTGGTATGGATAGTTTCCCGGTACATGCTTTGGGGCCGTCAATAGGTCCGTGGCAGTATGCTGTCCAACTTAAGCCCTGGCTAATTGCCAATTTGAGCCGTTTTGATGTTTTTATTATCAACGGGCTTTGGATATATCCCAGCTACGCAGCCGGGGAGGTGATGGGAATTATCCGGAGAAAAAACAGGCGCGGTAAAAAAATTAAATTGCCCAAAATATTTGTAATGCCCCACGGCATGTTAGACCCCTATTTTCAACATGCCCCCGGCCGCAAATTAAAAGCTATCCGTAACTGGTTTTATTGGAAATTGATCGAAAGCAAACTTGTGAATAATGCCGATGGGGTTCTATTTACCTGTGAAAAAGAACTCTTGCTGGCCCGTAAAACTTTTTATCCCTATCATCCAAAAAAGGAAATTAATGTTGGCTACGGTATTATCCCACCCCCTGCATTTTCGCCTGATATGCATAATTCATTTGCAGAAAAATGCCCCGGAATTAACGATGAACCTTTTTTACTTTTCATAAGCCGCATTCATAAAAAAAAGGGAGTGGATATGTTAATTAATTCTTATGCGATATTGGTTAAGCAAGCATTGGCTGACAAAAAACCACTACCAAAACTGGTTATTGCAGGCCCGGGGTTAAACACTTCTTTCGGAAAAGAAATGATCGAGCTGGCTAATTCATATCCAGACCTTAAAGATTTAGTATTTTTTCCGGGAATGCTCACAGGAAATGCTAAATGGGGGGCCTTATATGGGTGCCAAGCTTTTATATTACCCAGTCACCAGGAAAATTTTGGGATGGCCGTAGTAGAGGCGATGGCCTGTGAGAAAACCGTGCTTATATCCGACCAGGTAAACATTATGACAGAAATAAGTTCAGGTGGTGGCGCGATAATAGCAACCGACACCTTGGATGGAACAACAGAATCATTAAAACTCTGGTTAAACCTGTCTATAGCCGAACAACATATAATGGGTAACCGGGCATTAACAACTTTTAAAAAATATTTTGATGTTAAATCATCTGCCCCATTTTTTTTAAAAGCAATTTCAAATTGAAATGCTTTTTATAACGTATTTTGCGTGATAATTATTAACTGTTTTAATTTGAGCTAAATAATGTTTTCCAGCCACGATGCTAATAGTCCTGACCCCTTTGTAAGGCCAATTTTTCAGTTCAGGGATAAGCTGCGCCGATTTTCCTGGAATATCGCGTGGCTTCTTTTATGTAGCTGGACCCCTAATACTTTCCATAAGTGGAGGGGGTTAATCCTGAGGTTGTTTGGAGCTATAATAGGAAAACAAAATTTCATATACCCGACATGCAAAATTTGGGCCCCCTGGTTATTGGTAACCGAAGATGTAGTAACCATTGGGCCGGGAGTTGAAATTTATAATCCGGGAAGAGTTAATATTGGGCATCATGCAGTATTATCGCAAGGGGCGTACATATGTGGCGCTACGCATAATTATAACGAGTTCGCATTTACTTATATTAAAAAGGAAATAGTTATTGACGCTTATGTCTGGATATGCGCCAGGGCCATTGTTTTACCGGGCGTTAATTGCAAAGAAGGCAGCGTTTTGGGCGCGGGATCTGTTACCTCTAAAAACCTGGAACCGTGGACAGTATATGCAGGCAACCCGGCTAAAGCCATTAAACAACGTATAAATTGTTATACCAACGAAAAATCATCTCAAAACTAATGGGTGCAGCAGGTGATTTTCAGTCAGTTTATGATTTATGCATAATCGGCAGCGGGCCTGCGGGGATAATTGTAGCATTAGAATACGCGCGTTTAAACCCTCAAAAAAAAATACTGCTTATTGAATATGGATATGACGGGCAACCGCGGCAAAATGGCCTGGATAATTCAATTAAAAATACCAATCCCGTAAATCACCACGACCCTTACGAATGTACCAATAAAGGTTTTGGAGGCTCAACCGCAACCTGGGGGGGACGATGTGTAATGTACGATAAAGTTGATTTTGTAGACCGTCCGGTTTTAGCGGGTGGCTGTACATGGGATTTGAATTTATTTAATAAAATTGAAGAATATCTGCCACGGGCAGCAGCCTATTTTGAATGCGGTAGTCCGGTTTTTAACCTGCAAAATATACCTGAGTTTAAAAATAAGCGGATAGCGGAAAATTTTAAAGAGAGAATAGTAACCGACTATGCCGTGGAAAGATGGAGTATGCCAACGCGTTTTGGTAAGCGTTATGCCGGTGATATATTTAATAATCCCAATATCACATATATAGAAGGGTTTGAAGCAAGAGATTTTTCTGTGCCAGATACAAAGGGCCGGGTATCTTCAATTACTATCCGGGAGGTTAATAATAAAAAGCAACACCAGATTAATGCAATTAAATTTGTGCTTGCAGCAGGTGCCCAGGAAACCACCAGGATATTACTGCGCAATCCCCAATTATTTACTGCTATCGGGTCGGTCCCTTTTGCTTTAGGGAAGTTTTACCAGGGCCATTTATCAGGAAAGATCGCATCGGTCAAATTTAAAGGCGATCCTAAAAAAACCAATTATGGTTTTTTGGTGGACGCAGATGGCACTTATTTAAGAAGACGGTTCCAGTTCTCGTCGGAATTTTTAATTCAGCAAAATTTGCTCAATACAGCCATTTGGCTTGATAACCCGCTATATTTTGATCCGAAGCATCGCAGCGGGGCAATGTCATTAATGTACCTGGCTATGCTTATACCCGTATTAGGTAAAAAGCTTGCACCCCCGGCTATTGCCCACTCTGTTACTAAAGGAAAAACTACTGCTATCCATAAACATATCTGGAACGTCCTTAAAGATCTGCCGGGTTCGTTGTTAGTACCGGCTTCTATTTTTTATAAACGTTATATATTAAAACGCAAACTTCCCGGGGTATTTTTATATAGCCCTGATAACCTGTACGCGCTTCATTTCCATGCCGAACAGGTGCCTGACAGTTCAAACAGGATGGAGCTGGATACTGATGGAGAAACACTCATAATTAAGTATGGCCTTACCGATGCGGATGTCAATTCGGTAATAAAACTCCATGATGTACTTGATAATTGGTTGCGGGATTGTGAATGCGGCGAACTTGAATACTGGTTTAAAAAAGAGGACCTGTCAAAAGAGATCAATACCATGTCGCGCGATGGATTGCACCAGTGCGGCACTACCCGCATCTCAGCTTCGCCAAAAGATGGAGTAGTCGATAGTGATCTTATGCTTTGGGGTATAAATAATATATTTGTATGCAGCAGTTCAGTATTTCCAACTTCCGGGCAGGCTAACCCTACTTTTCTTTTAGGAGCTTTTGCGGCAAGGCTTGCGGAACATTTAACCAATATGATATGAAAAAAGTTGAACTGGTAAAAGGTATACAATCATCCGCCCTGGGGTTTGGATGTGCCCCAATACTTGGTTCGGTAGGTGCAAAAACCGCGTTACGTGCGCTTGATTGCGCATTTGATTGCGGAATTAATCATTTCGACCTGGCACGGTCATACGGATATGGGGAAGCTGAAAGCTTTGTTGGCAAAGTAATGAAAGGCAAAAGAGACCGGGTAATAATAGCAAGCAAATTCGGTATCATAGCAAACTGGAAAGCAAACGTATTAAGACCCGCCAAACCTGTTGTACGATTTATCCTGGATAAACTGACCGCAAACATATCTCAAAGACCAGTACAAATTACGAATACTGTTGCTGATAAATTACACCACAGAATTATAGCTGATGGTAAAATGATGCGGAAAAGCCTGGAAAAAAGTCTGCGGGCTTTAGGTACCGACTACCTCGATTATTTTTTTTTACATGAACCGCTTCAAAGCATTCCTAATATAGACGAACTTACCCGCGTTGCTGAAATACTTAAAACGGAAGGCAAGATCAGGGCATGGGGCCTTGCATTTATGCGATCGGATGAGCATATTCATCATACTTATTTAAACACGTTCGATGTATTGCAGTTTGATAGTTCTCCCGGTGCAGAAGGATATGATACTGTTGTTGCAGACCGAGGGCAAAAGGGCAACGTTATATTTTCTCCTTTAAGAGGGAGCACAACAGACCTGCAACCAGTTGAAAAACTCAACAAGGTTTTTAATGATTTTCCCAATAGTGTGATACTTTGTTCAATGTTTAATGAACAGCATATAAAGGAAAATGCGGCATTAGTACATTCCAATTAATATCTATAAAATGGTTTCTGTCATCATACTTACAAAAAATGAAGAACATGATTTACCGTCATGTTTAGAAGCTTTAAAATTGTGTGATGATATTCATGTACTTGATTCTGGAAGCATTGATAAAACAATTAATATAGCCCGTACGTTTGGAGCAAGTATATGGACGAACCCATTTGAAAGTTTTGGAAAGCAGCGAAATTTCGCGCTGGACAATATAGCAACAAAACATAACTGGATTTTATTTCTTGATGCAGATGAAATTACGACAGAAAAGTTTTATCATGCACTTTTAAATGATATAAGTAATGCCCGGCGATGATATTGCCGGATTTTACTGCTGCTGGAAAATGATGCTGGATGGTAAATGGTTAAAAAAATGCGATAACTTCCCAAAGTGGCAATTCAGGGTAGTTAGAAAAGGACACGCGAGATTTAAAGACTTTGGACATGGACAAAAAGAGGATCAGGTAACAGGTAATATAATGTATATAAAAGAACCTTACCTGCATTATGGATTTTCCAAAGGATGGACTCACTGGATAAACCGGCACAATATCTATTCAAGCCAGGAAGCTATCGCAAGGCTAAATTATTGCCCGCCCTTTAAAAATTTGTTGGCAAAACACGCGAGTGTGCGTAACCCGGCGCTAAGATCATGGCTGAGCAGGTTACCAGGCTGGCCCTTTTTGAGATTTTGCCAGGCATATTTATTAAATCTTGGTTTCCTTGAAGGAATACCGGGCTTTATTTATTGTGTAAATATGGCTTTTTATGAGTTTTTTATTAAAATAAAGATCAGGGAAATAAAACAAAACAAATTGATTCATAAACCTTAACATTTTCAGGTAGCCTGACATGGTATTACATTTAGCATATTAAATTCACAAATTGCTATATTTAGCGCTTTATCTGGTACAGATAAATAAGTGCCCGCCTGCCTGCTTTTATATAAATGAACAAAAAAAGAGTTTTACTGATAAGTCACAATTTTTCTCCTGAGCTTGTCGGGATGGGTAAATATAACGGGGAAATGATAAACTGGCTGGTAGGGCGTGGATACGATTGCAGTGTTATTACAACGTTTCCCTATTATCCGTTTTGGAAGGTGCAGGCACCATATAATAATTTATGGTACAAAAAAGAAGTAAGCTATGATCCTGTTAGTAAGGGAACATTGACTATAATCCGCTGCCCTATATATATACCCAAAGACCCAACCGGTAAGCAAAGGACGATACAGGATTTTTCATTTTGGCTATCAAAATTCTTTGCTGTTTTTAAACTAATTGTAACTAATAAGAAGTATGATCTGATAATTACAGTTGCGCCGCCATTTCATTTAGCCTATTTAGGCTTATTATTAAGAAAGTTATCGGGTGGTAAATTGCTTTATCATGTACAGGATTTGCAAATAGAAGCTGCCCGCGACTTAAAATTATTTTCAAATAAAAAAGTGCTAAGCCGTTTGTTCAGAACCGAGGTTAACATTTTAAGCAGCGCTGATTATGTGAGCAGTATCTCAAAAGGCATGATCAGAAAAATCCAGGCAAAAGTAAACCGGGAAGTTATTTTTTTTCCAAACTGGGTTGATACAGATTATTTTTTTCCGATAGCATCCAGGCATTTGCTAAAGTTAAAATGGGGTTATCAGGCTGATGATATTATCTATTTATACTCAGGCGCAATAGGTGTGAAACAGGGCCTTGAAGAACTGCTTTCTACAATTGAGGAATTAAAGCACGAAGATCATATTAAATTTATTATTTGTTCGTCAGGGCCGTATAAAGATCAATTGGTGCAGCTTGCAAATGGCAGAGATTTAAAAAACCTAACCTTTTTTCCTGTACAGTCTAAAGAAACTTTTAATGAATTTCTAAATATGGCCGATTTGCACCTGGTAATACAAAAGGAAAACGCAGGCGACCTGGTTATGCCTTCAAAACTTGCCACCATATTAGCAGTAGGCGGTGCCAGTATCATAACGGCATCAAAAGATACCTCATTATATGATATGACCAACGAATTTGATTTTGGATATATTGTAGAACCGGGGAATGAGGCCTTGCTTACCAACCAACTGCTTGAAATAACCCTTGACGGTACCCTGGAAACAAAAAGAAAAAATGCGCGTGACTATGCGATAAAATATCTGAATGTGGATAAAGTTATGAATGGTTTTGTAGATGCTTTCCTGATATAGTTTTTTCCCCGGTAATGTGGTCAAAAATAGTTGGTAGCTGTTAGTTTAATTTTAAGTCGCTCATTATAGCATAATGATCAGATATTTTTTTCCTGATAGTTTGGTAATTAATAACATCAAACTGCGGGCTTGCAAAAATATAGTCAATTTGAAAATGAGGGAAATCACCATAATAAGTGGTGCCGAAGCCACTTCCTTTTTCAATAAATGCATTTTTTAGTCCCTTGCCAATTTGATTGATTGCAAAAGATATTGGGGTATCATTAAAATCGCCGGTTATGATGTATGGATACGGGCATAGGTCCATGTTCTTTTTAATTGCTTCAACCTGGTAGCTTCTTTTTATAAAAGCGGTTTTTAATTTAGCGTAAATAACTTTTGTCTCATGTGGATTTACAATTGCCTTATGCCTTATTTTACTTATATATTGATGGTCCTGGTTGCTTAGATGTATCGGTTGTAAGTGAAGGGAATAAACCCTGAAGATTTTATCCCTGCATTTTATATCAACAAATATGGCCTGCATATCATTATATGTATCTTGTTGCGTTATAACTATTCCGTGATTGACTATCGGAAATCGTGAAAAAACAGCTACCCCGACCGAGTCCCACGAGGAATCTTCATACGACTTAAAATAGTACTGATCAGATTTCATGACTTTCTTAAAGGCCGAATAAATAGCCTTATTGTTATCAATATTCACTGAAAACTCCTGCATGCTGATTACATCGGGCTGCTCATCATTTACCGATTGAGCTATTTGATCTTGAATATAAGTGCGGTGTATCGTATCTACCCCCATAAAATTATGGACATTATAAGCCATAACCCTAAGATTGCCGGGTAAGCATTTTTGATCGGTTGAATTTGATAGGCGGACCCCAAATTACTTTGTTATGGTATTAAAACCGATTAAAATACATATCACCGAAATTAGCGAGTATTGTCTTACCCGAAATAACCAATAAATAATAAAGATTGTGTTGGCTAATAATAAAAATGGATAAATAATCCCGATGATAGCTATTATCCAAAAATTCTTCGGATCAAGATAAGGTGCCAGGTAACTTAATAACAGCGCTAATGAAAAAACACAATTAAGAAGCAGGATAATTAAGTCGAAAATTTTCAATTTTTTCTTTGATCTTACCGGCATAGGTCAGCTACAGACATGTTGTTTATTAATGTATAACTATAGATTTTAAAACCTTTTAAATATAATGTTTTAAAACCATTATTACCTGGTAGCTTATAAAGAAAACAACAGGTAAATAATAATTATTTATTGCTTTATCAGAAACCGCGTCAAAGCTCATCTTAACCGTTGGTTTTTTACTAATGTTGCCTATATTTACAAGGTGCCGGAAACTAAATCATAATTATTATTTATGAAAGATATTATATTATGAAAGCTTGGGTTAAACGTAATTATTACAGGTTATACTATTATAAAAAAAA
>Ga0206841_1110_pt1 | contig 14302 bp, 15 predicted proteins | sample Alteio_BWOrgCont_25_FD_152851 | JGI IMG/M metagenome (GOLD analysis project Ga0206841, IMG submission 152851) | Enriched cells from forest soil in Barre Woods Harvard Forest LTER site, Petersham, Massachusetts, United States -... | ecosystem: Environmental > Terrestrial > Soil > Temperate forest >... | reverse complement strand
GCCTAAATTCTGCGACCGTGCCGTGCGCGATAATACTTCAATGGGTAAAAGATGGTAAACCAGCACATCCCGGGCGGCTCAATGATCTACGGCATATTGTTTATAAGTCTGCCGATAGCACTTGGCGCAAGTCGCGCCGCAATCTCGGGCTTATGCTTAAAGAAGGCATACTCAAAGAAAATATCGACGGGGAAGCCATTCTCTGGGCGTGCGACCGGCTTCTGGCGAGGCCGGAACAGCGGCGCATCCTGATGGTGATATCCGACGGCGCCCCGGTCGACGACAGCACGCTTTCCATCAATAACGGCAATTATCTCGACCAGCATTTACGCGAAGTGATTGCCAAGGTGGAAAACAGCATGCCCATCGAACTCGTTGCCATAGGTATTGGTCATGATGTTACGCGCTATTACAAACGCGCCGTTACCATTTCCGAAATTGACAAGCTCGGCGAAACCATGACCGAGCAATTGGTGAAACTATTCAAGGAGAGTTAGAGTTTTCGTGCAATTACCATCAGGGAAAGGCCGAAAGGCAACCTGATACATGGTATTAGATAGCGTTCGCTGGAAGATAACCAAAATAGCATCGTATTGACGATGCCAGGCGGCATTTTGGAGCCGGGGGTTTGGTTTTTAGTGAGTCCCAATATGCTTGCAAAACGCACTGCAACGGCAACAGGAAACAGGAAGAAATTCCAATAGGTGATCAATTCAACCTTGAGCCCTGCATTCTCTATTTTAGTCATCAGCTCTGACCGGCTATAGCGCCGGTGGTGATGGTGCAACGTGTCATGCGGGCTGAACAGCCTTTGAAAAGCCGGGACGGTTAGAAACATCGATCCGCCCGGATTTAAGCGGCTCACCAATGAGGATAGAGCAGCGCGATCGTCGTCAGTATGCTCCAGTACGTCGAAGAGGGCGATAAGGTCAAAGTTTTTGCCTTCAAATGGAATCGGATTAGGTAATTTCCCCGGAGCTACATGTCCGATAGCGCGTGCCTGTGCGGTGTTTCTGACAGCATCCTCCGGTTCAAAGCCATACACATCGCCCAAGCGTGACAGCATGGGGAGATTCCCGCCGGAGCCGCAACCGGCTTCAAGAATAGCGGGATTAGCGGGCAATTGAATACGATTTAGTAAGGCCCATGAAACAGCGCGTCGGGCACGGAACCACCAGAGTGATTCTTCTTGTTCAATGAGCTTTCGATAAACCAGCGGATCCATAAGGCTTTCCGCTCAATCGCAGATTAGGCAGCCTTTGCAGCTTTACTGACTTTTCTTTTAATCTGGCGCTTTAATTTGCCAGCTTCTGCGGTCAATTTACGTTCAGAATGCTTCAGCAGATAGGCGTCTAGGCCGCCGTTATGCTCGATGCTGCGAAGCGTAGCGGCGGTGATGCGCAAAGAAACATCAGTGCCGAGTATGTCGCTGCGCAGTGAAACTACTTGCAGGTTGGGAAGAAAACGGGTTTTCGTTTTATGGTTGGAATGGGAAACCTTGTGCCCGAACTGTGAACCGGTACCCGTAAGTGAACAACGTCTTGACATAATCTCGTCCTTTTATGCTGGAAAGGGGGGATTTTTAGGGCGTTTACGGCGCAGAGTCAAGGGGTTTTTACTATAGAATAGGAGAAAGCGCGGCGGCATTCTCTTCGGCCGATAATTTTTGGGTATAGCGCTGCGGCGGCTTCTGGGATTTTTCACGCGGAGTTATATTAATCGTTTGTTTTTGCGTTGTTATTTCTCCATCCGGCTCTTTTTCCCGAACTTCAACTGTTGACGTCACGGATTCCAGCGTAGGAGCGGGTGGCGTTTCAGGTTTAGCCGCTTCTTTTTTGCCCATGCCGATTTTTTCAAAAAACTTGGCCATGAAAGGCGCTTTAGCAGCGGTGTAAATAACGACCGACATCACGAAGGTCAGCCATAATTCTTTGGTCAGCACTAACCTTGATTGTTCGGCGAATACCACTTTTTGGATATCTTCTTTGAACGCGGGGTTCTTTTCAATTTTTTCGCTGAATATTCTGATTTCAGCTTTCTTGTTTTCACGAAATGTCACGTCATTGTAATTTGCCTTTAATTCATCGCGCATGTGTTTGAGCTTTTTGGTGGCGTCACGCAATTCTTTTGGAGCATCGATGGCGTCCAATAGAGGGGCGCGGATCATTTCCTGGACACCGGCAGCACCAACGTGCTTACGGTCAAAGAAATTGATAATGCCTTCGCGTAGTTTGGGGTTCATGTTATCGAATGTCTTGGCGCCAAATTTCCAGGCGACTGTATCAATATTTCCGCGCTCATACGTCATCCAGTTATTGATATGTTGCTGCATGCGGTCGACCGAAAATACGGCTGCAAGTGCAACAAAGCGCGCACGCAATAGATTACCCCAGGTTTCTTTCGGCTCATCTTCGGGCTTTAGCGCTACGGCTGCTTTTTCTGCTTCGCTGCGGCCTGGGTGAAACATGTTATCGGCGCTATTCAAAAACTCAGCGCGGTGATCTTCCATGTATTTCACGGGCGCCAATGCGAAGAACCCGGCAATACACATGAAAGCCGTTTCTACGGATGAACGCGCACTATGGCGCATTTCCAGCATTTTCTCGGTTTCGGTTAGCACTTTTTTTTCTACCTTGACACCGCCCATTTTCAATACGGCGTCAATGCCTTTTGCGGGCAGTGAGAATATTTTGTCTGCCGCATGTCCAAATGGTGATGTGGCCAATGCTTTTATTTGCCTTTGGGCAAATTTAGTCGGGAGAAGATTGTAGGCGATGAGCAGTGATACGGTGGAATTGAAAATCATGTGCAAGCCGACCAGATTCACCGCATGAAACGCAAGGCGAGCGGCCTTTTTGTCATGGGGATCAACGTGTGGTTTTGCAGCATTATTAGTATCTGTGGATGTAGAAACGGGCGCAAGAGCAGGTTGTGCTGCCTGTTCCTTAGCAGTGTTAGTATTTAATTTATTATCTTCAGATACTTGCATTAATTTCTATAGCACAATGGTTACACATACCCACTGTACGTATCATAGCATAATTAACGCATTGTAATGTTACGGTTTTGTGAAAACTGTCAGTGTATCGAGGGTGAGGCGGGTTCCGCTATGCGCAGTTTTTCAGTAAAACTGATTGCCTGGGAAGGTTTTTTGGAGGTTGCTGTAGGCATGCCCGAAAAACGCTTTTCATTCGGTTCGGCCATGGCTATGGATTCCGGGGGCTTTGGTGGCTGTAGAGTCGCTGTCGTATCTTCGTTTTTCTTCCCAGATATTCCAAGCTTTGCCATCGCTTTATAGGCATATTCATGAAGAAAAGAATAAATAATACATAAACCTGCATCAAGGCCGAAAGTTGTATGTATGAAATCCCAGTTTGACTGAAACTGTTTAGGTAAATTAGGATCACCATCAACGAGGACGTGCTCTCCTTCTGCTATAAGCTTTGCAGGCTTGATACCAATAGTTTCTGCCATCCATTTGGTGCTTTTAGCAATAGGTTTATATAAATACTTTAGCATTAATTTATTGGCGGCAGGTATCGTGGTAACCATAATCATGGGCACAAGAATCGTAAACCTGGCGGCCATTCCGGTTTTAAAATCCTGCACCGGCTCATCATTTATGCGTTGATAGGCTTCTTCGAACTTTGGGTCATTTTCTATTTTTTCTTTTCCATAAATTTTCTTATCAAGTCCTCGAATAATTTTGTCCTTAACCTTTTTATTCTCAAGTACTATCATTGGTGGAATGATGGCGGTACCACCTAAGCAAATACTGGTAAACATGTTTCCCCATCTGGCGCCTTCTTCCAAGGTTTTTTCATTGTGTAGCACTGGCTTTAGTACGGCTTTAAAGAAATTGATTACCGGTTTGGAATAATGTTCCTGCCCGTACTTCGTCTTGGCTGCCCAATAGGTAAAGCCAACGCCTAGGAGAGAGCTTAGTAAGAAGTCAACTCCACGATAGGTAATTTCGTTATGTATTTTTTCACCAGTGGTTACAAACTCGTGTTTCTTATCTTTCTCTGCAGGAGCGAGGGCACTCTCTTTTTCAAGTCCTTCTTCAGGAATTTTGGCTGCACTTAGAGATTCAGCACTGGCGCTTGCGGCGATGGCGGCTGGCGACGGCTGGGCGGTTTTATTATCTATGCTATTGTTATTGCTCATTAAATACCAAGTTGTTAAATGCGCGCACTTATTGATTATCTTTATTCTAGCAGATTTAGCCCAATAATCATGTGACAGTTTTGTTACTGATTTATCGACATAAAAAAGGCTGTGAGATTGCTCTCACAGCCTTGATTTTGTTGGTAGAAATGGGTTGGACTAGAAGTCCATATCGCCCATACCACCCATTCCGCCCATGCCACCGGCACCAGCGCCGCCGCCGGACTTCTTGTCTTCCGGCAGGTCAGCGATGATCGCTTCCGTGGTGATGAGGAGAGACGCAACCGAAGCGGCGCCCTGCAGGGCAGCGCGAACGACTTTGGTCGGGTCGATGATACCGGCTTTGATCAGGTCGCAATATTCAAGTTTCTGGGCATCGTAACCGAAGTTGGTATCAGTGCTTTCGAGGAGCTTGCCAGCAACCACAGCACCATCGAGACCAGCGTTTTCAACGATCTGGCGAACGGGAGCCTGAAGGGCGCGGCGAACGATGTTCACGCCGGCTTTCTGGTCGTCGTTTTCGACCTTGATCTTGTCAAGTGCGCGCGATGCGTACAGAAGCGTGGAACCGCCGCCTGGGACGATGCCTTCTTCGACGGCAGCGCGGGTAGCGTGCAGCGCATCGTCAACGCGGTCTTTGCGTTCTTTCACTTCAACTTCGGACGAGCCGCCAACCTTCAAAACGGCAACGCCGCCCGAGAGTTTAGCAAGGCGTTCCTGCAGCTTTTCCTTGTCGTAATCCGATGAGGTTTCGCCGATCTGGCCACGCAACTGTCCGCAACGTGCTTCGATTTCCTTCTTGTCGCCGGCACCGTCAACGATCGTTGTATCGTCTTTGGTGATGACCACTTTCTTGGCGCGTCCAAGGCTCTTGATCGTAACGTTTTCGAGTTTAAGACCGAGGTCTTCACTGATGACTTCGCCAGCGGTGAGCACGGCGATATCGTCGAGCATCGCTTTGCGGCGATCGCCAAAGCCAGGAGCCTTAACAGCAGCCACTTTCAAGCCACCGCGCAGCTTGTTGACGACTAGAGTCGCCAGTGCTTCGCCTTCGACATCTTCAGCAATGATGAGCAGTGGGCGCTGGCTCTGAACTACAGCTTCCAAAAGCGGCAGCAGGCTTTGCAGACCGGAGAGCTTCTTTTCGAAGATCAGGATATAGGGAGTATCCAGTTCAACGATCATCTTTTCAGAATTGGTTACGAAATAAGGAGAGAGGTAACCACGGTCAAACTGCATACCTTCAACGGTTTCCAGTTCGAATTCGAGGCCTTTGGCTTCTTCGACGGTGATGACGCCTTCACGGCCGACTTTTTCCATCGCCTCAGCAATTTTGCTGCCGATTTCGGTGTCGCCGTTAGCGGAAATGGTGGCAACCTGCGCCCATTCAGCCTTTGTGCTTACGGTTTTGCTCTTTTTCTTGATTTCGGCAACAACGGCTTTCACCGCTTCTTCAATGCCACGCTTCAGATCCATCGGGTTGAGGCCTGCTGCAACTGCCTTTGAGCCTTCAGTGAAGATTGCCTGAGCCAGAACGGTAGCGGTCGTGGTGCCGTCACCAGCAAGATCTGCCGAGCGGGTAGCCACTTCACGCAACATCTGCGCGCCCATGTTCTGGAATTTATTTTGCAGGGTGATTTCTTTTGCAACGCTGACACCATCCTTGGTGACGCGCGGTGCGCCATACGATTTTTCGATGACGACGTTACGGCCACGGGGCCCAAGCGTCACTTTAACGGCTTGCGCCAGTTTGTTCGCGCCGAGCAGAATCTGTTCGCGCGCGTCCGAACCGTATTTCAGTTCTTTTGCAGACATAATATTTACTCCGTAAATGGTTTCGTAAGTTTTAAGTTTCGTAAGTTTCGTAGGCTAAAAGGCTTCGAAACATCCGAAACCTACGCAACCTACGAAATTTTATTTTTAAGCAGCCTTCTTCTTGGAGCCGGTTTCTTCGATGATACCGATAACATCGCTCTCTTTCAGAACGAGGTAATCTTTGCCATCGACTTTGATTTCGCTTCCAGCCCACTGGGTGAAAAGAACGATATCGCCGACATTGACGTCAACGGGAATGCGTTTGCCGTTTTCATCTTTGGCGCCTGGGCCGACGGCGAGAACTTTCGCCTGTTTTGGCTTTTCTTTTGCGTTGTCCGGAATGATGATTCCGCCGGCAGTTTTGGATTCCTGCTCGATGCGTTCGACCAAAATACGGTCGCTGAGCGGTTTAACGTTCATACGATAGCTCCTTAAAGATTGAAATTTTGAAACACCACCACGTGGTGCAGTGCCCCGTGATATAGACCCTAGGACGTAGGTTTCAAGGGATAAATGATATTTATTGTAAAAAACCTTAGATTTTGCCATGTTTCGGGATGTCCTTTACTCCACCAAGCCATGATTGCCAGCTTTGTCCGCGCCTCTATGCGTTTCGCGAGCAAAACCGATCTGATTATCCCAGTTTTTTTAACGCTCCAGTGCCACCATTTGGACAATTAGATGTGCAATTACTGGTGGTTGGCTTGGCGCCGGGGCTTAAAGGCGCTAACGCTACCGGAAGGCCGTTTACTGGCGATTATGCGGGCGATATTTTATATGCATCACTTCTGAAAAATGGCCTTGCGAAAGGTAGCTATGAAAGTCCGCGCGGTATGGCTATTTCGGGTGCTTTTAAGGATAATCTCACGCTTACTAATTGCCGCATTACCAACGCCGTGCGTTGCGTGCCACCCGAAAATAAACCGGAAAACGATGAAATAAAACAGTGCAATACATTCCTTAAAAAAGAAATTACTGCGATGCCCAATCTCAAAATAATTGTGTCACTCGGTCTGATCTCGCACAATGCCGTCCTGAAAGCGACCGGCCATAAGGCCGGGTACGCTAAGTTTACGCATGGAGTAATGCATAAACTGACCGATGGTATTCAGTTATTGGATAGCTATCACTGCTCCCGTTACAATATAAATACGGGCAGGCTCACTCAGGCGATGTTTGATGAGATTATTGCCTCTGCAAAAAAGCTTTTAATAGCTTAGAGAGTTTTGATATTCCCTGCCAATTCACGGTCCGTGCGACGCTTTAATTCAGCACTGGCGAAGCTATTGTCAGGCGAAGTACTTTGATCCGCGAGGCCGCTACCAAGCTGTGTATTTATAGTAGGCTGCGGGGCAGCTTGCTGTGCCGTTATATCGGTGTCCGGCCCATAGTGATGATGTTCATGACGTTCGACATTGATATTGATAACATCGGGTGATGCGGTTGACGTAGGGTTGCGGCGCATCGGGTCTTGCAACTCGTCACCTGTGTAGGCTGGTGGTCGCTTGGAATTCAGGCTTGGATCCTGCAGATTCCAGTTTTGTGTTTGCGTCGCGGTTGAATTATCGGTGCCATTCTCAGGTCCATTATTCGCAGGCGCGGCATAGTAATTCGTTTCATTATAGCGCGTCACTTCGATGGGCCGCTCACGATAGGTTTCCGAAGTCTGTGTGTTGCGTTCAACGGCGGTTGAATCGCTGTTTCTGCCGTTAGTATCGGTGGAATTATCGCGGCGGTCCTCGCGGTTGGAAGACGTCTCGGTCGGACGTTCATATGCCGTTTCTACAACTCGGGCATCATCCTGTTGGCGGGAATTTCGATTGTCGCGATTCTGCGCATCGCGCGCCGCTTCGGTATAACCGTCGCGGTAGGCTTTTTGCAGGCTTGCATCATCGCGATTACGTTCATCGGCACTATCATTGCGTTCGCTGAATCTTTCCGGGCGCCTGTCATCTTCACGGCGGTCATGACTATTTGCTTCGTTATTTTTAGTAGCGCGTGACGCTTCGGCATAACCATCGCGATAAGCTTCCTGCACGCGTTTGTCATTACGATCGTCCGTATCGCGGGACGCATTGGATTTTTCTTTCTCTTTTGCTTCAAGCTGGCTTTCATACGCTTTTCTGTCGGCGATCATTTGCTCGTGCTGCTCTGGGAGCATGCGATCATAAGCGCCTTCTTTAGAATCTTGCGGTTTTTTGTCGGAGCGGTGCCGGAATTTTGCTAACCAGCTTTCATGTTCGGGCTGCGCCTGCGTATGCTCAGCGTCGTTAGGTGTTTTGGCATCACGATCCATGGCAGGCGCTTTTTCAACAGCCTGCTGCGGTGCGCGACCGCGTAGCGCTTCACGCTCTTTGGCGATGCGCGCATCATCCTTTGCGATGAGGTTTTTATTTTTGCGGGCTTCGATATATGACCCCAGCATGCCGCCCACGGCCATAGTGGTCCAGCCAAGCAGAGGACTGGCTAAAAATTCCAAAGCCTTTGTAATGCCGGCGCTGACGCCTGCTTCAAAAGTTGATACTTGCAATCCGTTGACAGCCAGACCACCAATGACGCCAGCGCCCATTCCGCCTGCTACCAAAGCCATGGACCCAATAACTGCTAATGCAGTAAAAATAACTCCTTTGCCGAATCCGCTGGCCGAGAAATCCTTGACGCGGCGCCACAGTTTTCCGCCCTCCGAATTCTCTTCGGGGGTGGTTTTTGGTTGGGTTACTTCGTTTGTTTCAGCCATGCTAATCAATCGTTTTCGTGCAGGTGAAATCCCACTCCATTAGTTTAACAGATAGTATGTCGTTGTAACGTGAAGCTTTTATGACAGAGTTATTGCTCGATTAATGAGGGATGGATTTCGTATGATCCATGCTCAGCAGGGCTTGTTTGGCCGATGACAGGACCCTATCGCGGTGATAGGTATCCGATTGCGGGTAATCGGGGAAATTATCGTAAACGACCGTATTGATCGCTGGGCCAGGGGTTTCAGCGGCCTGCTCTTTATAAAGGATGGGTTCCTGAGCCTGAGAGAGACCCTGGGATGGGCTTTTGCCGTTTGCAGGCAAGCCTCTGAATAATCTATCTGTTTTATCGAATATCTTACGGAAAATATCACGATTAATCCCAAAGCTTGCGCCAAACAGCCCCATGGTGGCCATAGATGCTGCCGCGATATTGGTTTTAGTGAGGTTCTTCACCGCCTCGTTGCCGATAATGCCTAAAATATGTTCGGTTCCTCCACCAAACGCCAATAATGCGCCTGCGGCAATGCCAACCACCAGCCCAATAAGCGCCACTTTCCAGAATATCCATTTGGTCTTTTCCGGCGGACAATGCCCATCATCGCAATGTTGGGTACGGTAATGTTCGCTATGATTTTCCGCAGGGGCTGCAGCGGCATATACTGGTGCTGGCCTTGAAACAGCTCGTTTGCCACCGATCATGCGCTTTAGGTCGTTAATGTCATTTTTGATTTCGGCGAATTTGCCGTTTTCGAACGATTTCATCCGCGCTTCTGAATTTTCATGGGCGGCGGCGACTGCACCAGTCACTTTGCCGACATCGCCAAATTCATGGGCGCCGTACATCATGCCACCAGTGGCGAGCGTGCCGATAACAGCGGCTCCAAGTCCCCATGCAATCCCACCTGCCACGGCCATGATTCCAACGGCGGCAATTCCAAGCACCGCACCGATAACTGCGCCGATAACCGCGCCGCCAAGCTTTCCCTTGACGCCGCCCTTATAGGACTCCCACCATGAAGTATGGTAATAGGGGCCTTCGTCCGTCTCCGGGCGTCCGGCACGAATAGCTAGTTGAATTTTATTGTCTTCTTCGGTATCCATGCAACTCTATCAGTCAAAATGACGGAAATCGGCTATCATCATAATCTTACTGTATTTTCATGGTAGCAAAAGTGAAAGTTTTATGACAAGTTTCAGCTATTCACAGGATTCAACAGGATAAATTATGATTGGACGACTTAACCACGTGGCCATCGCCGTACCGGATTTAGCGGCTGCAACAGCCGTTTACCGAGATACGCTGGGTGCTAAAGTGTCTGAGCCCCAGCCGGTTCCCGAGCATGGCGTGACCGTGGTTTTTGTCAATTTACCCAATACCAAGATCGAATTATTGCATCCACTCGGCGAAAATTCTCCGATTGCCGGATTTCTGGCCAAAAACGCCTCCGGCGGTATTCACCATGTTTGTTATGAGGTTAGCGATATAAAGGCCGCCCGCGACCAATTGATCGCCAAAGGGGCGAGGGTGCTTGGTGACGGCGAACCCAGAATAGGGGCGCATGGCAACCCGGTTCTATTCCTGCACCCTAAGGATTTTTGCGGCACATTGGTAGAGTTGGAACAAGTATCATGACGCTTTCCACGGCACTATTCACCTTTATCAATGTTTGGTGCCTGACTTTATTTTTTGTTTTTGCCTTCAGCGTGAAACCCGAAAATAAAACTTCACCACTTGATTATGTTGCCGCCCCCAAGTCGCTTGCCTGGAAGAAAATAGTATTACTCAACACGGCGATCAGCTTCGGTATTACGCTCATTATCGCACTTGTTATCAAATGCAGACTTATTCCGTTGCACACACTTGTTGATGGTTTAAGCTAGCAACAATCAATCCCAATCATTTTATTTCACGAGTTCCGTCCATGCGCCTTAGCCGATATTTTTTGCCTCTTCTCAAAGAAAACCCTTCCGAAGCCCAGATCGTTTCGCATCGGCTGATGCTGCGCGCAGGAATGATTCGTCAACAGGCGGCGGGCATCTATAGCTGGCTGCCGCTGGGACTTCGCGTGCTTGCCAATATCGAAGCCATTGTCGCGCGCGAACTCGATAAGGCCGGTTGCATTCGCCTCCTGCTGCCGACATTGCAGCCTGCGGAACTCTGGAAAGAATCGGGGCGCTACGATGCGTTCGGCAAAGAAATGCTGCGCATCAAAGACCGCGCTGAGCGCGATTTGCTTTATAGCCCGACCTGTGAGGAAATGATTGTCGATAACTTCCGCGCCGCCATTCGCAGTTACAAATCTCTGCCGTTGCATCTCTATCAGATCAACTGGAAATTCCGTGATGAAGTCCGTCCGCGCTTCGGCGTTATGCGCGGCCGGGAATTTTACATGAAAGACGGTTATTCCTTTCATGCAACTCTGGACGATGCCAAACGCGAATATGATAAAATGTATGACGTCTATCACGCCATTTTCAAAGCGCTTGGACTGACTGCTATTGCCGTAAATGCCAATACCGGTGCAATCGGCGGTTCGATGAGCCATGAGTTTCAGGTGGTGGCGGAAACCGGCGAAAGCGCGCTCTATTACGATGCGACGTTTGACGATATACGCTCCGGTAAAATCAACATGAGCAGTGCCGACATGCGCAAACTCTATGCCGCCGCCGATGAATTGCATATCCCCGAAGAATGCCCGGTCCCTAAAGAGCGTCTGCGCGAAACGCGCGGCATCGAAGTCGGCCAGATTTTCCTTCTTGGAAGCAAGTACACCGACGCCATGAACATCCAAGTGATCGGCGCAAATGGCGAAGCCATTGTGCCTGAGATGGGGACATACGGCATCGGCGTGTCGCGCCTGGTTGGTGCTATCATCGAAGCCAGCCACGACGATAATGGCATCATTTGGCCGGAATCCGTCGCGCCATTTAAGGTGGGTCTTATCAATCTGCGTGTGGGCGATGCGAAGTGCGATGCGTTATGCGAGACGTTATATGATACGCTGGAATCAAAAGGTGTAAGCGTACTCTATGATGATACTGAAGACCGCGCCGGTGCAAAATTCGCTTCTATGGATTTAATAGGATTGCCGTGGCAATTGACTGTCGGGCCGAAGGGTGCGGAGAGGGGCGTCGTAGAACTCAAGAACCGCAAGTTCGGTGAGAAACAGGAATTAAGCGTTGAGGCGACACTCGCGCAATTAATAAAATAACATGTTATTACCGGCACATTGACTATGCTCTCCGCTTTTGAACGAATGGTTGCACTCCGCTACCTCCGCGCCCGCCGCGAAGAAGGGCTGATTTCGATCATCGCGCTGTTTTCACTCATTGGCATCGCGCTCGGTGTGGCGACGCTGATCGTCGTACTTGCAGTGATGAATGGTGTGCGCGGTGAACTCATCAAAAGTATTATCGGCCTGGAAGGCCATGTCAGTGTTTATGCTGAAGGCGCGGCTATCCAGCATTACGACGATTTAGCAAAAAACATTATGACCGTTCCTGGCGTTAAAGTGGCTTTGCCGAAGGTGGAAGGTCAGATTATGGCGAGTTACAAAGGCCAGGCCACCGGCGCGATGGTCATTGCTTATCCCAATGATGATTTAAAACAAAAAGAACTGCTGATAAACCGCATTGTTGAAGGTGATGTCGGGGCGCTCGCTCGCGGTGAAGGCGTGATTATCGGCAAACGCATGGCAGAAAAAATGGGCCTGCGCCTGGGCGATGACATCACGCTCATTTCTCCGGAAGGCCGTTCCACCGTGGCAGGCATCGTGCCGCGCGTGAAGGCGTATAAAGTTGTGGGAATATTTTCCATCGGCATGTTCGCCTATGATAACGGTATGATACTGATGCCGTTCAGTGAAGCGCAGGTGTATTTCAAATTGCGTGATCAAGGCGGCGACGGCGTGTCCTCGATCGAAGTGATGGCTGATGATGCTCAGAACGCACCAGTCATTGCAAACCATGTCGCTGCCATGCTTGGGCAGGGCTACCGCGTTTATGACTGGAAATCGTCCAACAACCAAATCTTCCAGGCCGTCATTGTCCAGCGCAACGTCATGTTCTTAATTCTGATGCTTATCATCCTTGTCGCATCGTTTAACATTGTCTCAAGCCTCATCATGCTCGTTCGTGAAAAGGGTAGGGACGTTGCTGTGCTGCGCACCATGGGTGCAAGCCATACCTCGATTATGCGCATCTTTATCGCTTGCGGCGCTAGCGTCGGTGTCATCGGCACGCTGCTTGGCGTAGCGCTTGGTTTGTTGGTCGCGTTTAACACCGAAAATATTCAGCTCTGGCTTGAATCCATGATGGGGCACCGCCTATTCGCCGATGAACTTTATTTCCTTTCGCACTTACCGTCAAAAGTCGATGGCAGCGAAGTGGTAATTGTCGTCATTATGGCACTATTATTATCGTTCCTGGCGACGATTTATCCGGCGCGGCGTGCTGCGAAACTCGATCCGGCTGAGGCGCTGCGCTATGAATAATCCCGTCCTATCGCTTCAGAATATCATTCATGTTTACAAGCAGGGCGACCGCGAGCTTAAAATTCTCGATCATCTGGATATAAGTGTCCGGCAGGCAGAAATTGTTGCGCTCGTTGGGCCAAGCGGCTCGGGAAAAACGACGCTCTTGCAGATTTCGGGATTACTCGATACGCCTACATCCGGCGACGTTATCGTAAACGGCGAAAGCATGCGCGGCGCCGGTGACGGCAAACGCACGATAGCACGGCGTAGTCACATTGGCTTGATCTACCAGTTTCATCATCTGTTGCCGGAATTCTCGGCGCTTGAGAATGTTATGCTGCCACAGATGATTGCGGGCGTTGACAAAAAAGCGGCATCGCACAAGGCAACAGAATTACTCACGTCGCTCGGTCTTGCCGACCGTCTGCATCATCGTCCGGCGGCGCTTTCAGGCGGTGAACAGCAGCGCGTGGCGATCGCCCGCGCACTGGCCAATGATCCCGTTATTTTACTGGCCGACGAACCCACGGGCAATCTCGACCCAATAACGGCAGAAGCCGTATTTGGCCTGCTCATGCGCATGGTACGTGAGAAGAAATTAGCCATGCTGGTAGCAACGCATAACCTCGATTTGGCGGCTCGTATGGACCGAACGGTTCGTATGGAAGGCGGGCTCGTAAAATAGCAACGCGAGCCTTGCTTGCTGGAGGGACTGCTACTAGAATCTGGTCATATGACGACACCGGATTTCATTCATCTTCGCGTCCATAGCGCCTATTCGCTCCTTGAAGGAGCGATTACGGTTAAGGACATGGTCAAATGGGCGAAATCGCACTCCATGCCCGCCATCGCCATTACCGATCACGGCAACCTTTTTGGCTCGCTGGAATTCTCCATGGCGGCGATGGATGCGGGCATTCAGCCGATCATCGGTTGTGTCATATACTTAAAACCCGAACAGGCAGAACCGGGCCGCAACGCCAGCGCGGTAAAACCCGACCAGCTATTGCTTTACGCGCAAAATGAGACCGGCTGGAGTAATTTATTAAAACTGGTCAGCCAGTCCTACCTTGCGCCTACGGGTGGCTCGGCTCCCATTATAAC
>Ga0206841_1135_pt1 | contig 14407 bp, 11 predicted proteins | sample Alteio_BWOrgCont_25_FD_152851 | JGI IMG/M metagenome (GOLD analysis project Ga0206841, IMG submission 152851) | Enriched cells from forest soil in Barre Woods Harvard Forest LTER site, Petersham, Massachusetts, United States -... | ecosystem: Environmental > Terrestrial > Soil > Temperate forest >... | reverse complement strand
GAACTACCGCTTCAACTTCTGCGAAGGGCAAGCCTGGTTCAGGCAGCCCGTCTTCAAGTAGCCAGTCTGGTTCCAATTCGTCCGCAGACAACCCGCTTGAAATTAAATATATGGTTGACGGAATGTTTGTTAAAGAGCTTGACGCAGATAATATCAATGTGGATGATGTAGAAACTGTCGAGGTGCTTAACAGCAGCAGTTATTTAAATGTTTATGGCACAAGCGCCTCTGGTGGTTTAGTAATTATTACCACTAAAGCAGGAAGGGAAGATGTCGGTACTGACTATACAGCTATGGTAGCCCCCGGTGTTATCACAACCAAGTTCCAGGGCTATTACAAAACCAAAGCGTTTTATACACCCAAATACACCGCGAAAGATACCTATATTCATGATTCCCGATATGCCGTTTACTGGAACCCCAATATCATTACAGATAGCAGCGGTAAATTCCCGGTTGAGTATTTTAATTCGGATGTAAAAGGTACTTACCGCGCGGTTGTGGAGGGGATAGATAATGACGGAAATATTGGGCGGTATGTGTATAGATATAGGGTGGAATAGAAGTTGGCAGTTGTGAGTGGGCAGTTTGCAGTACGGATTGGCCTTTAAAAGAAAAAGAGGAAACTTTTGGCTTCCTCTTTTAAATTAACTGACTCATTATTTACCATAAAGAACAATTGGTTAGTTCGATATATAATAGTACAAATATAAAAACTACAGACATAGTAGTGCTAATTTTTTAACATATTTTAACGTGTATTTTATACACATTTGCCATTTAATACACATTTTTAGCTAATTAAGTGATCTATAGGTTGTATCAAACCCTTAATTAAACTTGTAAATGATGCGCCAAATCATTTTTTTAATAGAAAGACTGTTGTCCTGATAAATATTATTGATGCATAATAACCAGGGGACTCAATCAGTTTGAATATTAGCTTTTACAACGCTGTCAAAAAAACGGGGCATAAAAAAAGGTCGAAAAACTCTCGCAGTTATTCGACCCTACATCTACCTATGAAAAACATCCTTTGAGAAGGATATCATATTACCGTCAAAATAAATGCCACATAAAAAAATTTATTTATTTAACTTAACGTTCCCCATTAATTGGGCAACGCGATTTTGGATTGTGGAAAATCTTCCATCATTAGGGTATAAAATTGCTCAATTTGCGACTAACCATTGTGAAAAACATCTTTGCCAAAACTGGTTAAATGGAGCGGTATTTCTCAATTAATATTTAACCCATGCCTTTCAAAACTATAAGGCATCAGTATTGTTAAACTTATATGGATTACAATGTATACCTTTTAGCTACCGACCCTAATAACGCCTGCAGGGATGTGATACACTCAAGGGATACCAGCTTAAAAATACGGGTTTTTTGTGTGAATAAGGAGCCATTTAACGCTAATGCCAATGAAATACAACTATTTGGCTACGCTAACGGTAAGCTATACGCTTTTGAAACTATCGATATCAAGGCGGAAGATGCTTTAGATGTGGTGGGCGCTATACAATGGTATGCTGAATATATTGAATTCCCCGAAATGGAAATATTACCCGAAGACCCGCGTCCAGGGCAAAATATCGCGATGTAGGGGATGTGCAGATGCGTGGATGTGCAGACGCCGAAAATTGATGTGCAGATGTGCAAATTCCAGATGTGCAGATGACTAAGCAGTACCATTAAAAATTATCGACCGGAATAGCATCCGCACATTTGCATATCTGCACATCTGCACATTATTCAAGCTAACGGCCCGAGAGGGAAAGGCCAACATTCTCTATCAGTGTTTTCAGCATTTCGGGCTTAACGGGTTTAACTATATAATCGGTTATCTCGCTTATACGTTTGGCATGCTCATAATCAACGGGGTCAACCGAAGACGTGATCATGTATATAGTTATGGGCTTATTTATACTGGGTTTCAGTTTAATATATTCCTCTAAAAAATGCCATCCATCCATAATGGGCATATTGATGTCAAGGAAAATAACATCAGGCAGGCTTTCGGTATTATTTATATTATCTGTTAAGAAAGACATCGCTTCCTCTCCGTCCGAAAAGATCAATACATTTTTTGCCAAATTCAGTGTTTTAACGCTCCTGGTTATAGCATATTGGTATATTTCTTTATCATCCATAAAACAAAGAATAAACGGTTTGCTCATGCAAGTTTTTTATTAAATATGATCTTAAATGTTGTACCCTTATTTACAACACTTCCGGCAGATATTTCGCCGCCCATTGCCTCAATTTGTGTTTTGGTGATGAACAATCCCAATCCCCTCGCCTCCGCGTGGCGGTGAAAGGTTTTGCGCATACCAAACAAACTGTTCTTATGTCTGATCATATCAATTCCCAGGCCATTATCTTTTATGGTAAGTATTATTTCGCCGTCAATGTTATCAGTGGCAAGGGTTATCTCAGGTATCCTGTGCGGCGACCGGTATTTAATTGAGTTTGAAACCAGGTTCATTATAATGCTTTCCAGGTACATTTTGGGGTAAACAACATCCGGGGCTTTTGAAAAATCAGCGGTTATAACCGCCTTGCTTTCCATTACCTGTCCTATTAAAATGCTTTTAACGTAGTTTAAGGTTTTTTCAAAACTTAGTTCTTCCCGTTCCTTGGCAACATCTTCCTGTATTTTTAAGGTCTCCAGCAATTCTTCCAGGGTATCGTTCAGGTGGTGTACCACCGTTTCAAAATTTCCCCACAGGTCGTGCCTGTCCTCGGGCGAATTGCTTTCTTTATAAAAATGCACCAGCAAATTTAAATTACTCACCGGCGAGCGTATGTTATGCGAGGTGATGTGCGCAAAGCCTAACAATTGCTTATTTTGATTAGTTAGCTTATCTGTTAAAATTTCCAGGTCTTTTTTGGCGTTTTGCAGGTTATTTTCAACGACCTTAAGGTCGGTTACATCATATACAAACGACATCATAAACTTTTCATCATTATATTCAAGCGTTTCTGCCGAAATTTTACAATGCCTTTGGTTCCCATCCTTATCCCTTAATAAAATGTCCTCATTTTTTATATAGCCCTTTGTTTGCAGGGTATCAATCATATACTGGCAATATTCGGCACTTATAATTGATAATTCTGCCGAGGTATGTCCTATCAACTCGTCGCGCTCATACTTCAGCATTTTTAAAATCGCGGGGTTAACATCAGCGTAATGGCCGTTATCCACCCTGGTAAGGGCAATGCCGGTTGGACTTGAGTTTAATATTTTTATAAACCGCTCATTGCTCTGTTCCAGGTCACGTGTTCTTTGCAGTACTTTGTCTTCCAGGTTTTTATTAAGTAGCTGGGTTTCATTTTCGGCTTCGGTGCGTTTTAGGTCCAGCCGGTTCATTTCCGTCAGCGTATCCCAGATCAGGTAGAGGCATATCAGCAGAAAAAAAGTAGTGGATAAAACAACCCCAAACTCATCAGTGATGGTATGCGATCTTTCTAATTGTATACTGAGATAGCCCAATATAACCAAACTCAATATCATTCGCGGGAAAAGTTTGCGCGCAATAATATTACCAATACCCACCCCGGTAAAAAGGCTGGTGATGCCTAAATTGTAATTAATAAATGAAGCTATAACCGAAATAACCAAAAAGCCGACAGCCGTATTTAACGCTACAGATGAGAAAAAATGGAAGTTTACGGGGAACGGCACTTTTAGCATATAACCGATAATAGCGATGAACGATACAAGGCTAACAAAATGCAACATTGCCTGCGCAGTTTTTTTGTAGGATTGCTTTTTAGAATCAATGCCTAAAAAACTAAGGCCCAGCAAAATAAAACATATAGATGTTATGGTGGCCATCCTGCCGGGATAACTTTGGTGCAGTACAACCGTTCTGTAATCTTTTACAAATAATTCGTCGATGCCGGCATTATAATTAAAAACATTTTGCGAAAGCGATATTAATGAATACAGGCAGAGGCAAATGGTTAAGCCCGTAAACACCTTTTTTAAGAAAGGCGTGTTATATTTAACGAGTAGTACGAATGAAATGCCCGTAATTACAAAACACAAAGCCGTATTAAGCTTCATGGAAATATAATCCTCAAATATGCTGGCTAATATCTCTTTATTAAAAAACCAGCCCGAAATAGATATACTACCCAACACAATTATAAAAATACCGCCAGCTATAAATAAGGTTGAAGAGCGTTTTAAACCGTGGGCGTTGTGAGGTATCAGCATTTATAAATAGATATAGGAATAAGTATCGGGTTAAAATTTTATCATATTATAAATAAGCGTTGTTAATTGTATGGATATGCTATAAAAGTATGCCATTTTTTTGACTTGTACCTCTTTCAGAGGTACATACACAGGTTTTTTGTTGCGGCTTTTTGATTTTTTAATATAATTTATTCTTATGGGTAAATTATTATAAGCGAAATATACATACTTTAAAGTATAAATTTTTATACATAAAAAAGACCTGGCATTTCTGTCAGGCTTTGTGTCTTCCTGATCCCTGGCTCTTAATTCCCCTAATTAAGCTATGCTTATTTGTTGGATACAATTACAGTTTTTAATTTTTCTATAAAAGGGTCAATATTTTTGGTGTATTTATTATAAATATCAGTTGCCGATGGGAGAAAAATTATATCGGGTTGCAACCCTTTTCCATGGTTTTGTTCCTTACTTACCGAATATGTCCATAATAGGGGCATCCTTAACCTGAAACGGGTATTTGGCAGGTTTATATCCACGCTGCTTCCCCCGTCGCAGCCTGCAAGGCCGCCGCCTGTTTCCTGCCCTATGGTTACGCATGGTGTTTGCGTTTTCAAAGCAGTTACCAATAATGCCGCAGCCGAATAAGTACCGCCGTTGATCAACAGGTAAATACTGCCTCTGAAACCATCCTCATTCGCTACCTGGGGTTCATTGGCATATGTTTTAAGCTCGTATGGTTTTCGGTCAACCTGCGAAAGATCAATTATCCCTGAATTTTTCCGGTTGGCTTTTTCAATAACTCCTGCAAATTTACCCAGGTCAATCATACCATCTTCCTTAGCTGTAAAATAGAAATTTTTATCAACCAGGTATTTCATCAGGTCAATACATGCCCTTTCATTTCCACCGGCATTGTTCCGCAGGTCAATAACCAGGTTATTGATGCTTTTTTGCTTTAGTTCTTTAAACAGTTTTTTATGAAAGGAAGAATAATCATCATAAGTAAAATTGCTTATCCGCAGCAATGCAGTTGACGGCATATCTTTAAGATAAGTAACTTCATGTAATGATTTCGCCGAATCCTCCGGGTTTAAAGGCGCACCTTCAGATCGCTGGCTGCTACCATATAACCTTAATATGTCGGCTTTTTTATTTTGTACTTCGGCGGCTTTTATTGTCCTTGTTTTTGTAACCGGGCCAGATTTAAAGGTAACCGTAAACCGGTTTTGCTCGTCGTTTAATAAATTGTACAACCTGTTAAACGCCCCAATTTCAAGCTGGCTGTCTTTATAACTGTTGCTGTAACCATCGCCGGTAAGAAAGTTTCTTTCCCGGTTTAATATAGACAAGGCGGGTTTATAATTAACAGATATTACCTCATCGCCAATGCTAAAAGCGGTATCAGTTTTGCCGATATAATTTTTTACATATACCCGGTTATCCCTTATATAAATGTAAAACGGCAAAATGTAGTGTTTGCTATAATTGTAATTGGTAATAAACGCCTTACCCGGATCAATATCTGTATGGCCCGAGCCTGCCTTTGATATCGTATTTTGCACCAATTCCCAAAACTCAACAGTTTGCATAGGATGATCAATTTTCGCGAGGCCGGTATCAAAATAATAGTTCATTGAATCTTTAGGCTGATAGCGGTACAAACTGGGGTGCAGGGTTTCCATTGCCGTTCTGAAAAAGGCAAAGTCGGCCTTTAGTTCCGTTACTGAAAAAACTTTCGGGGTTCCCGGTTTTGGGATTTCCTGGCCACTACAATAAAGACTTATTAGCAGAATAGGTATGAAAATTATAAATTTCCGCATTAATATTTTTTATTGACGATAAAGCCAGTGGCTAATAAATTTATACTCAAATTATTATAAAACTTTAAAACTACATTTAATTTCAATAATTTTGCCCTCTATTTTATTCTACAACTATGAGCACAGTAAATATTCCACGCCTCGACCTTAATACCTACATTAACGGCAACGCGGCAGACCGTAAACGTTTTTCGGACGACATCGGTAAGGCTTTTAACGAAACCGGCTTTGTTACCATTACCAATCATGGTTTGAGCAAGCAATTAATAGACCAGCTTTACGCGCAGGTTAAAGAATTGTTCTCTCTTCCTGACAGCGTTAAATCAAGTTACGAGATACCTGAACTTTCGGGGCAGCGTGGTTATACCGGCAAAGGCAAGGAAACAGCCAAAGGATTTAAAACCCCCGACCTGAAAGAATTTTGGCAGATCGGTCAAACGGTAACCGACGGCGATGTCATTAAAGAAGAATACCCGGATAACCTGGTAGTTAAGGAACTGCCTGAATTTAATACCACCACATTAGAGGTATATAAAAAGCTGGAAGATGCCGGCAAGCATTTATTGCGCGCCATAGCCGTTTATTTAAACCTGCCCGAAAATTACTTTGATGATAAGGTGCATAACGGCAACTCCATTTTACGCACGCTGCATTATTTCCCTATTCTTGACCCCGACTCCGTTCCGGCGGATGCCGTGCGTGCCGGGGCGCATGAGGATATTAATTTGATCACTTTGTTAATAGGCGCAAGCGCTGATGGTTTGGAACTGCTTACCCGTGAGGGCGAATGGTTCCCGGTTAAAGCGCATGGCGAAGACCTGGTGGTTAACGTGGGCGATATGCTGCAACGTTTAACCAATAACAAACTCAAATCAACTACGCACCGTGTAGTTAATCCGCCGCGCGAACTGATGAAAAACTCCCGTTACTCTGTTCCGTTCTTCCTGCACCCGGTATCAGATATGGATCTGACCTCATTGCCTTCAACTATCGATGCCGAACATCCGAAAAAATATGCGGATGTAACTGCCGGGGAGTATTTGGATGAGCGGTTGCGTGAGATAGGGTTGAAGAAATAGGTAGTCGTTGAAGAGACGCAATGCATTGCGTCTCTACTTCATTTCCCCTTCAATTGCCCTCAAAAACTCATTAACCTGCTGCGAGCCGATGATGTAAACCAGGCCGTCCCGGTCGGTTAGGTGTATGGCCTCTTTGCCTGCGGTAAAAAAACGGATGGTACCCTTGCTGTGCAGGTTATAAACCGGGTTGTTAAATAAATAACGGCTGTATTTTCCTTTTTCAACTTTTACAATACTGTTCAGGTCTATTTTTACCAGGCGGGTTGTCCACAGGCCGTCCAGCAAAATGCTTTTATTTTGAACACGGGTACGGAAATGCAGTAAAAAACCCATGAAAATAGAAATGACAATGATGGAAAAGCCCACCACCATCAATAAATCGCCGCTACGTTCGCGCTCATCTGTAAAAAAGTCAACGGCAAAGCAAAACATGGCCAGCGCCAGGCGTATGGTAAGCGGGATAAATTCCCGGCCCAGGTATTGTTTTTCGGTAAAAACAGGTTTATCGCTCATCGCTTAATTTGAAAATTTGTTAATTTGAAAATTTGAACATGCCAATTTGAAAATGAATTACCGAATTACACAATAATTTTCACATCTTCAAATTGGCTAATTTTCAAATTTTTATCAGTTCGAAGATAGTTACTTTTTTGGTGTTTTTATTTACCTTATATCGTTCGTCAAGGCGGTAGCCGCCGATCCATATAATTTCGCCGTTGCCGTTAACTAATAACGGTATCTCACTTTTTACGTGCAACGGTATTTTTTGGTTAATAAAAAAGTCGCTTAGTTTTTTACGGGTTTTCATGCCCAGCGGATAAAAACTATCGCTTTGCTGCCAGCGACGGATAGTTAACGGGTATATCAGCAAAGCAGTATCAACGGCAACCGACATTGGGTTATCCTTTATAATTAGCGGACTATCATCATGCAAAAGCGTGAGTTTATAATTGCCATAATTTACAGCATGATCGCCTTCATTTATTAACACATTTTCCCGCGCATCGCCCGGCTTTTTTATGAGAATGATCTGATCCCGGTCAAGAACCAATTGATAGGCCGCCGCTTCAAATACCCGCCCGGAATGTTTATCCAAACTTGCTATCAAATCATCAATCGCGGTTTCGTTAAAGCCGTATTCCTGTAATAATTTGAATAATAATAAACGTTTTGGGTTCAGATGCTTTACAGCAGCTAATGCTAAATATATCTCATCGCCCTGTGATACGAACAACTCTTTTTTTAATTCCTCCAGTTTTAATTCCAGCAACGTTTCCATATCGCGGAAATGCCGCAGGTTATTTTCAAAGGTGTTTTCAAGGTTGGGGTTTAGCTCTTTTAGCTTTGGTATCACCTCGTGCCTTATTTTGTTGCGGGCATATTTTGTTGAACTATTCGAGCTGTCCTCTACATAATCATAAGTGTTTTCGTTAACCAGGTTTTGGATTTCCTCACGGCCTAAAAATAATAATGGCCGCACCAGTGCGCCGTTTTTCGGCAAAATCCCATGCAGGCCGGCAATACCGGTGCCGCGGGTAAGGTTCAACAATATTGTTTCGATCGTGTCGTTTTGATGGTGCGCAAGCGCGATGACGGAATAGCCGTACTGTTGCCGTATTTGTTCAAACCATTGATACCGCAAATCGCGGGCAGCCATTTGGATGGATATTTTCTTTTCGGCAGCGTAAGTTTGGGTGTTAAACTTTATGAAATGAAATGGTACCGAAGCTTGTTTGGCTAAGTTTTTGCAAAATTCTTCATCGGTGGCTGATTCATCGCCACGTAACTGGAAATTGCAATGCGCTATGCCAAAGTTAAAACAGGCCGACTTTAATAAATGAACCATCAATACAGAATCCATACCCCCGCTTACGGCAGCCAGCACTTTATCGCCGGTACTAAACAAGCTGTTTTGTTCAATAAAATCTGTAAATTTTTTAACCGGGAGCATCATCAAAATTATTAATTTAATAACCCCAACAAAAAACTAATTTTGCGGCTGTGAAGAAAACTGTTTTTATCTTCTTGTTTTTGCTGTCTGTAGCAACGGTTTTTGGGCAAAAAGTCCTCCAAAAAACGCCTGTAAACCCTCCGAAAAAATCTACTGTAACATTGGTCAGTTCGGATAAAGCCGAATATACCAAAGATGCCGCAGGTAAAAATGTCGCGATAGTACATAACGGCTTGTTTAAACAGGATTTTTCAACCTTAATATCAGACAGCGCCTACTATTACCAGGAACTAAATATGGTTGATGCCTTTGGACACGTACATATCAACCAGGGCGATACCTTAAATATATACTCGGACAAGCTGAATTATAACGGCAATACAAAACTGGCTATTTTAACAGACCATGTTATAATGGTTGATAAGGACGCGACGTTAACCACCAACTATTTAACCTATAATACCGCTACCCGTATTGGTATTTATAATGACGGCGGCAAGCTGGTAAACAAGGATAATACGCTGACAAGTAAAAACGGCTATTATTTTGCCTTTACGCGCGATGCCTACTTCAGGTACAATGTGATATGTAACACGCCGGACGCGATCATAAAAACCGATACGCTTAAATATAACACAAAAGACAGGATAACCTATTTTTACGGACCTACCCATATTTACGGCAAAAGCGCGAAAAAGGATAACGACACTTTGTATACCGAAAACGGCGATTACAATACCATTACCGAACTGGCGCGTTTCGGAAAGAATAATTTATACTCGCAGGGAACAAAAACTTTAAAAGGGGATAGCCTGGTTTATGACCGTTTAAAGGGCTATGGCCGCGCGGTTAAAAATATGACCTTTAATGATACCGAGCAAAAAACAACCCTAAAAGGCGACCTGGGCGAATATTATAAAGATGGTGAACGGGTTGTTGCAACTCAAAATGCTTACATGATACTGGTAACCGAGGAAAAAGATTCGACCAAAACCGATTCGGTAAGCAAACGGGGAATGGCTTTAACCAAAACCGATTCGTTAAGTAAAAAGGTGGATTCGGTCACCATAAAACGGCTGGGCCTGGTGCCTGCGGCCAAACCGGCAACAGATTCGGTTACCATAAAGCGGTTGGGACTGGCGCCGGTTGTTAAAGCTACAACCGATTCATTGCCCGTGGTCCATATTGGCCCGCCGGACGTTGTTAAACCAAAGACGGCAATAGCCCGAAAAACCGCCGTCGCAACCACGAAAACTAAAGCTGGTACAACGCCAAAAACCAGGGACAAGCCAGCAGTTAAATCAATCAATAAAGTTGCCCCGCCGCAAGTGCATAAAGACTCCGTAACTAAGCCCGTACCTGCGCAGGTTACCGACCATATTAAACGCGATTCGATGTTTGTTGGGGCCGACACCCTTGAAACGCAAATTTTAACTTATAAGGATTATAAAATATTGCAGCGCCAGCGGTGGGAAGCCAGTCACCGGGATACCTCTATAAAAGTGATCCATAGCGTAATATTAACCAAGCCGCCAAAGGTTTTAACGGCTGAAATGGCAAAAATACTGGTGGATACCGGTTTATATCACCCCGAATTTTTTGGAAAGCCCAAACCAAAGCCGGCAGCAAAAAAGAAGCCTGTAAAACCGATAGCCCCCAAAAAGGTAGCAGCCGACAGTATTAAACAAATACGGATAGTCGATTCACTGCAAAAGGTTTATGATCATGGGTTGGTTGATACATCGCGTATCCGCATTATCTCCGGGCACCATCATGCCAAAATATTTAAATCAGACCTGCAGGCCAAGTCCGATTCGATATTTTACAGCTACAGCGACTCAACCATACGCATGTTTGTAAACCCTATTATCTGGACACAGGGTGCGCAACTATCCGGCGACACGATAACGATGCAGATGAAGAACAGGAAACTGGACAATATGGACCTGTTCCCGTCGGCGCTGATCGTATATGTTGAAAAAGGCGATTCAACATTCTTTAACCAGGCGGGCGGCAAAACTATGCACGGCACCTTTAAGGATAATAAATTATCAACAATGAAAGTGGTAGGCAATACCGAAACGATATACTTTAAACGCGACAGCGTTACCAATAAGGTAACCGAGATGACGCGAACGGTAAGCGGTACCGGCTTTGCCAGGTTTGAAAATGGCACAGTTACTTTTGGGGCGTTTACGATAAAATACCAGGGTAAGGGAACTCCTATCGCGAAAGTAAAAGGTGAAGATAAAACACTAAAGGCATTTTTATGGAAGCCTCAATTGCGTCCTGCTTCCAAACAGGATATAATAGCATCTTATAAACCGCCCGTTGAGAAAAAGCCTGAAACGCCAAAAAATACACCCGTTAAAGGAACGATGCCCGTTAAACCGGCCGCTACTAAAACTAACGGAAATAAAAAATCCACAAGCAAGACAGCAGCAAAACCCGCGGCTGTAACCCCCGCGGCATTAAAGCCTGCAAAGGATACCACACGGCTGATAAAGCCGGATAGTTTAAAGAAGTAGCCCAATTAAACATCATTTAAAAATGCGATCATCTTTTCCACCGCTACTGCGCGGTGGCTGATGTGGTTTTTTTCGGCCAGGGTCATTTCGGCAAATGTTATGTTATAGCCGTCGGGCTGAAATATGGGGTCGTAACCAAAACCCGATGTGCCGGATAGAGAAGTACGGATGGCGCCTTCAACCGCGCCTTCAAAAAAGTGTTCTTCGCCGTTCCACATCAGCGAGATCACCGTGCGGAAACGGGCGCGGCGGTTGCTAACGGATCGCAGGCTTTCCAGCACCTTACTGATGTTGGCCGCATGGTCCCCATGCTTACCGGCATAATGGGCAGAGTATACGCCTGGCTGGCCGTTTAAGGCATCGATCTCCAGCCCGCTGTCGTCGCCAAAGCAGTTTAAATTATACCTACTATAAATGTAATTGCTTTTTATAGACGCGTTGGCACAGAATGTTGTGCCGGTTTCGGCAATATCATCGCGGCAGCCGATATCATCCAGGCTTAGTAACTGTATTTTTCCGCTTAGCGTGGCTGCTACCTCTTCCAGCTTATGCGTGTTATTGGTTGCAAAAACTAATTGCTGCATATAATTAAAAAGCACAAATTAGTGTGCATACGTGCCCTTTTTAATAATTCGTGAAATTCGCTTCAATTCGTGAAAATTAGTGTTCTTCATTATAATGTTTTCACCAAATCCCAAAACACTCTTTTATTTTCATTGCTGCCCATCATCTCGTCAAAGCTAAAGCTGTACAGCGCCAGGCAATTGCCCAATTGCTTTGGCTGGTTTAGCGCAGGGGCTTTCATATCATGGGGCAATGCCTTTTGGCCCATCAGCAATAATTTTTCGGGCTTAAAGTAGCCGGTTACGGCTTCCAAAGTAATGTTATCATGAGCAGCTAAATTCAATAGAGCCACATCATCCATATAAAGCTCCATGCGTTTCAATATGTTTTGCAGCGCGGTTAAATGGGCATCATCAATAAATTCCTTATCAGCGTAGTGAACCATGATCAGGAACTTTTTATTGTTACTGCCCAAATACTTAAAACCAGGTTCGGGAGCAACACTTTCAAAAGGCTCTCCGCCTATTGGCGGAGGAAACCCGATAGCTATCGGGTTAGAGGGGGCTTGAACTATTGTTTTGTCGCCTTTTAGCAAATAAAGGTCTTCATCTATTATAAAACGCAGGGCGGCGGGGTTCTCAACAGTCACTTTAACAAATTTTAACCAAAAGTAGCTAAACAGTTTGAAGCTTTATTGGCATATTCGCAGAAATTATGGGTTGTAATATTTAAGTGACAGAATTATAGCGCCATAATTAATAATTTTTACCGTAATTAGAAGTTTTTACGGAGTAACTGTCCGTAGCATATTAGCATTATTAAAATTACATGAGAAAATTTGGGATAACCCTTTTAAGTATTTGTTTATTTATATCAGTTGCCAGCGCGCAAAGAAAAGTATTGGATAAGATAGTTGCTGTGGTAGGCACCAGTATTATATTAAAATCGGATATAGAAATTGCCTATACAAATTATTTAGCCGGCGGCGCCCCTGCTAACCCTGATATCAAGTGCCAGATAGCCGTAAACCTGATATCGCAAAAACTGCTTGCCGCCCAGGCTATAATAGACAGTATTGACGTAAAGGAAGATGAAGTTGATAATGAAGTTGACCGCAGATGGCGCGGCATGGTGCAAAGGGCCGGTGGCGAGGATAAGGTAGAGGCATTTTTGGGCCGCCCGGCATTACAATATAAGGAAGAGATACGCCCCGATGTAAAAGAGTTGCTGACAGCGGAGCGTATGCGGTCAAAAATTACCGAAAAGATAAATACTACACCAAAGGACGTTGAAAACTTTTTTAAACGCATACCTTCCGATAGTATACCTACCATTAACAAAGAGGTTGAGGTAGGCGAAATTGAAATTGATCCAAAGTTAAATAAAGATGAGAAGGCTTTTTATAAACAAAAGGCCGAAGACCTGCTTGCACGTGTAAAAAAGGGTGAAGATTTTGCTACGCTTGCTACCGCCTATTCGCAGGATGGATCAGCTCAATTAGGCGGGGATTTAGGGTTTAATGACCGGGCCGGATTTGTTAAGGAGTTTTCGGCTATGGCCTTCAAATTAAAAACCGGCGAAATATCGCCTGTATTTGAAACTGAATACGGTTTCCACTTTTTGCAGGTAATTGAGCGCCGGGGCGAGCAGGTGCATGTACGTCATATTTTAATTATACCCAAAATTACCGAGGAAAGCGTTGACCGGGCGAAGCTTAAAGCGGATACCGTTTATGATATCCTGCATAAGGTAGCAAAAATGAGCGATGATGTATTTTCAAGCGGCGCCGCATACTATTCAGATAACAGGGACACTAAATTTAACGGCGGTATGCTGTTAAACCCCGACAATGTGCAGGTGCGCACTACCCTTATACCCACCGACAGGCTTGACCCGCAGATAGCGCTGGTTATTGACACGATGAAAGTGGGCGAGATATCAAAACCGCAACTGATATTAGATAACAGCGGGAAAAAGACTTATAAAATATATTACTTACGATCCGTAATTAACGCGCACAAGGCTAATATGGCGCAGGATTTTCCGAGGATCAAGGAAGCAGCCAGTCAGGCTAAAATATCCAAGACGATGAGTGAGTGGTTTGAGAAGAAGAGAAAAGAAACCTATATTAAAATTGACCCTGAATATCAATCATGCCCGCAATTAATTGGCTGGGCCACACCTGTTACAACCGCTCAAGTTAATCAATAAGAAATATGCAACACAAATCTGATGTGGAAGCCGCCGATGCTTTA
>Ga0206841_1134_pt1 | contig 14511 bp, 12 predicted proteins | sample Alteio_BWOrgCont_25_FD_152851 | JGI IMG/M metagenome (GOLD analysis project Ga0206841, IMG submission 152851) | Enriched cells from forest soil in Barre Woods Harvard Forest LTER site, Petersham, Massachusetts, United States -... | ecosystem: Environmental > Terrestrial > Soil > Temperate forest >... | reverse complement strand
CAGCCAGACGATTCCGCAGGTGCAATACGAAGACCTGGGCCTGACCCTCAAAGCGACGCCGCATATTCTGCAGAACAAGGATGTGACGCTAAAGATCGATTTAAAAATCGAATCGCTGAGCGGACAAACACTCAACAGCAATCCCGTCCTCAACAGCCGGCAATATCAAGGATCCATCACCCTGCTGCCGGGCGAAAGCTCAGAGATCGTCACGTTCCTGACGAAGCAGCAGAGCGCCGCGGTCACCGGCGTTCCCGGACTCAGTGAGCTGCCCGGCTTTCAATCCACGACCAACAAACAGGGCGAGGTCGATTCGACAGATCTCGTGATTACTATCACACCGCACATTGTCCGCCTAAGCCACACGAAGCCTGCGAGCCGCCTCGTCATGCTGCCAGCGCATCCGTAGGAATGCCAATTCGAATGTCGTCATTCCGAGCGTAGCGAAGAATCGCAACGATATCGGCCTAGGCACATCGCTGGGATTCTTCGCTACGCTCAGAATGACGTTTGGTTTACAGCCTGCAAAAGCAGAGCTTATCTGACGCCCTATTTATCGTTCTCGACCTCAAACGCAACAATCTTCTTCAGCGTTTCATAGGGCACAGCTTCCAACGGAACACCGCGGCCATTCACAAACAACGTTGGCGTTTCATTCACGTTGAGATCCTGCGCTAGCTTGATGGAGGCTTCGACCGCGCTCTTGGCTTCGGGTGTTTGCGAGCAGGCCGCCACCTTCGTCGCATCCACACCAGCCTTTGTGGCTGCGTCATTCAACGCGGCGTCGGAGCCTTCCGGCGTCAGGCTTGCCTGATTCGTGAATACATTGTCCGCGAACTTGAAGAAGGCATCGTTACCGCCCAGCTTGGCCGCGCACACGCTGTATAGGGAAGCTTTCAGGGCTTCGGAGTGAATCGATGTGAGCGGGAGATTTTCAAAGACGTAATGGGCAGTGGGGAAATCCTGCAACAGCTTCTGGATAGTCGGCTGCGCGTTCTTGCAATGCGGGCATTGGAAGTCGGCGAACTCCACCAGCAGCACCTCCTTTGTGGCCGCACCGCGCGATGGCCCATTGGCCTCTGTCTGCAACGTCTTTCGAATCGGATCGAATGGGCGCGGGCCAAATGGCATAATTTCGTTGGAAATCAGGTGCTGCCCATCTGGAGTGGTAAAGAACTGCAGCGTCCCGATCTGCGGATTCGTCTTCTGTGCAGCCAGCACCGTTACCTTGCTCACGCCGGGAGCGGCGGTCTTCTGGATCGCCTGCACCTGCCAGACGCGCTCAGCGTCGTATCCCCAAAGCTGATGCAGAAATGCGTCCACTGTTTCTTTCGTCGGAGTATTGGAGGTAAAGTTTTTCGGATCGACGGGAGGAAACTGCGGTGGTCCAGTTGGAGCAGGCGCCTGTGCCTGAGCTTGAGCAGCCGCGGTGGCGCTGGGCGCGGATGGTACCTCCTCTGTCTGCTGAGCCTGCAGCAACGGAGCGGCAATACCTATGAGGGTGATCGCAAAAAGAGTGTTGCGAAGAGAAGAACGAAGTTGCATCGAATTCCTTTCTGCCGAAGCAGGGGTGTCTCAAAAAAGTCTATACCTGAACTTTTACTGCAATGGGAAAACGGCGTCCTGGCCCGAAGGCCTTGATCGTCACCTTTAGGACGGGCGCTGCCTGCTGCCGCTTGTACTCGCTGCGCTCCACCAGTTTGACGACCTTTCGCACCAACTGAAGATCGACATGCTGCCTCGCCGCAATCTCCTCCGGTGTCTCATAGCGCTCGACATATGCCTCAAGAATCGGATCGAGCACCTCATAGGGCGGCAGCGAATCCGTATCCATCTGCCCCGGACGCAGCTCCGCCGACGGGGGCTTTTCAATCGTAGCCACAGGGATGCGCTCGCCATTGCGATTCACAAATCGGCTGAGATCGTAAACCCGCGTCTTGACTAAATCGCCGATCACCGCAAGCGCGCCCACCATATCGCCATAGAGCGTGCAGTAGCCCACAGACATCTCGGATTTATTGCCCGTCGTCAGCACCAGTGCGTTGAATTTGTTCGATAGCGCCATCAGCAGATTGCCGCGTGTGCGCGATTGAATATTTTCTTCGGTAATATCCGGCTTGCGTCCGGCAAAGAGTGGTTCCAGCGCCTTGTTATATTCCGCGAAGAGGTTGTTGATCGGAATCATCTCAAGGCGTATGCCGAGATTCTCCGCCAGCTTGCGGCTGTCCTCAATCGACCCTTCCGACGAATACGGGCTCGGCATGCCGACACCAAGCACATTCTCTTTGCCCAGCGCATCGACGGCAATCGTCGCCACCAGCGCGGAGTCGATGCCGCCGCTCAAGCCGATAATCGCCTTCGAGAATCCGCACTTGCGCACATAGTCCCGCGTGCCCAGCACCAGAGCGTTATATACCGCTTCGTCTACATTGTCCGTCTGCCAGTGAAGGTCGCCGGTACGCGCTCCGAGGTCGGCAAAGATCAAATCCTCTTCAAACGACTTGGCCTGCGCAATCACCGTCCCATCCGCCGCGATCACCAGACTCGATCCATCGAAGATCAGGCTGTCATTCCCGCCCACCTGATTCACCATCACCACCGGAGAGCGATGATGCCGCGCAATCGCCGCCAGCATTTCGCGGCGCGTCTTGCGTTTTCCGCGCCAATAGGGCGAGGAGGAAATATTCAGGATGATGTCGCCGCCCTCTCGCATCAACTCCTCGATCGGGTCGACGCCGTAGAGCCGCTTGTGCCAGAAATTCTTATCGTTCCACGCATCTTCGCAGATCGTCAACGCGGCGCGTTTGCCGCAGAAGTGTACGAGGTGCTGCTTTTCAGCGGGAGCGAAATAACGCTGCTCATCGAAGACATCGTAAAACGGCAGCAGCATCTTCGATTGCACGAAGGCAACTTCTCCGCCCTGTAAAAGCGCGGCCGAATTCATCACGCGCTTCCCCGTGCCGGCGTGCGCAGGGGTAACGTACCCCACGATGCTTGCAATCGATAAGTCAGCCGTGGCCTGGGCAATCTCCGCAACTGCTTCTTCGGAACGCGTAACGAACGACGGCTTATCGAGAAAGTCCGCAGGCGGATAGCCGCAGACGGCGAGTTCAGGAAAGAGAACGAGATCGGCGCCACCATCCGCCGCCCGACGCGTAAAGTCCAGAATCTTCTCTACGTTGCCGGTGAAATCGCCGATAGTGGGATTGATCTGAGCGAGCGCAATCTTCACTCTTCCAGTTTAGCAATGTTAGAACTTGCCATGAACCTTCTTCCAGATAAGCTGAACCGCTACCGTCCCTTCGCCGGAAGGAATAGGCGGTGTGCGCAGTGTCAGCAAATCGCCCTTGCGTTCGTGGTAGCGCAGTTGCGCGGTGCCAAGCCAGTTGGGAAACAGGCTCACCTCCACATGATGCGTGACTGTATCCTCTTTCACCGTGTAGGGACCGGCGTAGGCAATGTAGTCGCGTTTGCGGCGGCTTTTCTGGCTTTCCGTCTGCTCAAGGTTATGTCTGCGGTTTGCCGGGCTAAGATTGCCGCTCATATATCCTTCGGCGGAATAAATCAGGTAGCCGACGACATGGTCGCCCCACGGCTTTTCGATCTTTCCATCTTCGTGCAGGAAGGAGTAGTCCACCAATTTCCATGTTCCAATAAAGTCGCTGGCAGTCATGTGCCGCGCGCTGGCTTTCATCTCTTTTGTCGCTGACATAGTTACACTTCCGGGAGAACCAGCGCATCCAGTTCCAGAAACTGGCGCACAATTTCGTCGTCGCTTTGCTCCATCTCTTGCATCGTACCGAAAAAATGCGCCTTCGCCTGATGCAAAAAGAGCACGCGATCGGCTAGCTTCTTGGCAAAGCGCATATCGTGCGTGACTACAATGCTGGTGAGATGCAGCTGATGCTTCAGTTTCTGAATCAGATCCCCGAGCAGCCGCGCAATCAGCGGATCGACCATCGTGGTCGGCTCGTCATAAAGAATCGCTTCGGGCTGCGCCGACAGCGCGCGCGCAATGGCAACGCAGCGCTTCATGCCAGTCGAAAGATCGGACGGAAGCAGGTCTTTCATCCCTGCAACGCCCACCATTTCGAGCAGGCCATTCACGATCTGCTGAATCTGGTCTTCCATCAATTCGCCGCGTTCGCGCAGCGGAAAAGCAACATTCTCACCGACACTGAGCGAATCGAAGAGCGCGCCATTCTGGAAAACCATGGTGACCTTGCGGCGAACCGCCTGTAGCTGCTCTTCGGTGTATCCGCAGATGTTTTCACCCGCGACAAGAATCTGCCCCGAATCCGGCTTGAGAAACCCCATAATCTGCTGCAGGGAAACCGATTTGCCGACCCCGCTTCGCCCCAGGATGCACAATGTTTCACCAGGCAGCACAAAAAAGCTCACTGCGTCGAGCACCACCAGGTCGCCAAACGACTTCGATACCTTTTCAAAGGCGATGTAGGGCTCAGGCACCGGCACAGTGCCCTTCTCTTCAATAATGACTACGGGGACGCTACTCAAGCGCTGTGTCTCCTCCTCATCAGCTTATCAGCGCCATGTCGGCGGGCGTATTCATGTTCTGGAACCAGCGATGCGGCCGCCCGGTCGTCCAATCGTCACGCGCCGCCATGACTGCCTCCACGCTGAATCCATCCATCCCCGCATGCGATGCACCTGCGGCGTTTTTGATGGCACGCATGACTTTATACTCACCCGATTCCAGCGCATGAGCGATTCCAGGCAACAGGTCGCGGCGATAGACCGCGCATAACGGCTCCGGCCTTCCCCCCAGGGTTGGGACCGTCGCAACCGAGCCAGTAATCACGGCCCGTTCCAGAAGATAGCGCAGAAACGCAGGCGGCAAAAGCGGCAAATCGACCGGCAGAAAAACATTCAGCTCGGTTTCGCTGAACATGAGCGCCGCTTCGAGGCCTCCGAGCGGACCGCAGCCCGGATGCAGGTCTTCGATGACCGGCGCATAGCTGGCAAGATCGGGCCGCGAGCCCAAAATGTGCGGCGTTAATCCTGCCTTCGTCAGAATCGTAACGGCATGTTCAATGAGCAGTCGCCCGGCGTAGGCCAGAAGCGCTTTGTCTCTTCCCATGCGCGAGCTGCGTCCGCCTGCCAGAACGAATCCGTTCACTTTCCCAGCTCTTCAAAGAAGGTGATGATCGATTCGATGCCACGATAAAAATTCGCCAGATGAAATTTCTCATTCGGGGCATGAAGATTGTCGTCCGGCAGCCCAAAGCCCATCATCACCGTCGGAATTTTCAGGTGGCGCTCGAAGTCGCCGACAATCGGGATCGACCCGCCGCCGCGAACAAACACCGTGTCCCTGTTCCAGACCTGCTTCAGCGCCTTCGTCGCTGCCTTGATATAAGGATTGTCCGTGCCAATCACAATCGCATCGCCGGAGTGAATCAATCGCACGTCCAACTCGATGCCTGCGGGCTTCAGCGATGCAACGTAGCTCTTATACTGCGCGAAGGTCTCCTGTGGCGTCATGTCAGGAACAAGGCGCATCGAAACCTTCGCCACCGCCTTCGCCGGAATCACCGTCTTCGCGCCAGCCCCGATAAAGCCGCCCGGCATGCCGTGGACATCGAGCGTAGGACGCGCCCAGGTGCGCTCGATAACGGAATAGCCTGGCTCGCCGGTCAACTGCGAGGAACCCACCTCCGTCTGTCGATAGTGCTCTTCGTCGAAGGGCAGATTCTTCCATGCCTTCAACTCGTCTTTACTCGGAGCCTCGACCTTGTCGTAGAAGCCGGGAATCAGAATCCTGCCATCTTTGTCCTTGAGTTGCGCGATGATCTGCGCCAGGGCGACAAAGGGATTCGGCGCGGCCCCACCGTAGATGCCCGAGTGCAGATCGGTCTTTGCCCCGCGCGCTTCAATTTCGGTATAGATCATGCCGCGCAGTCCAACGCACAGCGTTGGAAGCTCCGGAGCAAACATCTCCGTATCGGAAACGAGCGCAAAATCGGCCTTCAGCTGCTCCGGATGCTCGCGCACAAACTTCGCAATCGACTCGCCGCCGACCTCTTCTTCGCCTTCCAGAATCACGCGAACATTCAACGGCAGCTTACCGCCATTCGCGGCAAAGAGCGACTCCAATGCCTTGACGTGCATGTACATCTGGCCCTTGTCATCGACGGCGCCGCGTGAGTACACGTTGCCATTGCGCTCGGTCGGCTCAAAAGGCGGCGACAGCCACTCGTCGAGCGGATCGGGCGGCTGCACATCGTAATGTCCGTAGCAAAGACAGGTGGGCTTGCCCGCAGCATGCAGCCAGTCGGCGTACACCAGCGGATGACCGCTGCCCTCAACGAGGTGGACATGTTCCATGCCGATGCGCTTCAATTCCGCCACTAATACCTCAGCAGCGCGGTGCACATCGCCCTTATGCTCAGGCAGCGTAGAGACGGACGGAATCCGCAGCAGGTCCTTCAGCTCATCCAGAAAGCGCGGATATTGGGCACGCGCAAATTCAACAGCGGTCGGCATCATCTCTCCTTAATCACAAACATCCTAGTGTATTCCTTGAGGATCAGGCGTAGCTTTTCCGCGCCGCCCGGACGCGCCACACAAGCAGAAGCACCAGCAACAGCAGAAGATGCGCGACGATGGCTCCGGAAAGATCGATGCCCACATCCGAGACTTTGCTCGTGCGCCCCGGCAAGAACGACTGATGCCACTCGTCCCATGAAGCCAGCGCAAGCGTGCAGACCAGCGCCAGCGGCGCAACGATGGCGAAGAGCCGTCCCCTGGCTTTTCCTTTACCGGAAAACGTAGCGCGCCAGCCTTCGAAGAACCCAAGGCTGACCAATCCATAGCCCACAAAGTGCCCAGTCTTGCGAATCCAGTGATGAACCACAGCCCACCGGTCCGGCGTAATCGGGCCGAAGAGCTTGATCCATATCGGCAGCAGCCACCTGCTGGTGTTCGCTGAAGACATGGTTCCTGTTGACTCAATAATGATGACCATGACACCGATCATCGCGGGAATCCAATGCAGAAAGAGGTACAGTCGTCGTTTGGGCATGTCTTCCGGTAGGGTTCCGTTTAGTACCGCGCTATGGTTGGATCAACCAGCGTTGCCCAGGCATCGATACCGCCGCGCAGGGACTGCGTTTTCTCAAAGCCCTGGTTTCGCAGCCATACGGCCACGTTCATTGAGCGGACCCCATGATGGCAGATCGTAACGATGTGCGAATCCGGGTCCAGTTCCTGGTTGGCGCGTCCCGGCACATCGCCCATCGGCATCAGAACGCTGCCCTCGATACGGGCCACCACATATTCCTGAGGTTCGCGCACATCGAGCAATACAACATGCTCCCGCTCCGGGCCGGAGACGATCGCTTCCAGCTGTGAGGGAGTGATTTCGTAGTCAAGCATATAGCCAGAATACATGGACGCCGGGGTACACCCCCGGCCACTGCTAGCCTTCAGGCCGTGTGAAGCGCAGTTTGCGCGACGGTATCAGTGCGGTGCGGAACCCGAAGCCACATACTGCTGCGGAGAGCCTCCGGCTGGACTTTGGGTCGTAGCCGGGGGTGTCGAAGCCGGAGATGTCTGCGGCTGCGGCGTCTTTTGGTCGTCAGGTCCAGCGAGGCTCGGAGCGCTATGCGAAGTGCTTGAGGTGCTGGTGCCTGTATCTTTAGGAAACTGCACCGGCCCCATCGTCGGATGGTCTTTGTCATTATCCGTCGGCAGTTTTTCTCCCGGCGCCCGCAACGTCGGCGGAGATTGTGGCGCGGACTGTTTCGCCTCCGCCGCAGGATCCTCGTCGCCCAGCTTTACGATGTGTATGTTGGGATTCGGAACCGTGTTCCAGTAGTCGCCCAACTCATTCTCTGCGTGGATCACAGGAGGCTTGCCCACCTCGGCCATCTCCACACGGATCACGCGATTCCCGTTGATACGGACAAATTCGACTGGCTTCGGCGCCTCGCCGTAGATCCATTCTTCAAACGGCATCTGCCCTTCGCGCTCGCGCACCTTTTGCTCCGGCTGCCCCACCGCGTAGACGACCATCTCCGTGCTCATGCCAACGAGCACCTGGTGGTCCAGAATGGCCTGCTTCAACGCCGGCGGCAATGTGTCCGTATAGGCCACAACCGGCGACTTCACGCCGAAGCTCAGTATCGGCGCCAGCAGCGCCTCGACCAGCTGCGGGGAAACCTCAGGCACAGAATGCGGAAAGACCAGCGTGAGACGCGAACCCGTCGGCTCCTGCCCGTTATCCTGTACCACCGGATTGGTTGCGTTCGGGTCCATCCCTATTGAAATGTGCCGCAGCCATTTGTGTTTATGATCGGGACCGCCGTTCAGCAGAAAAACGATCCTGTCCCCGGTGATCTGCATATCGGTAACCACGCAGCGATCGCCCTGCTTCGCCGACGTGCCATGCTCATTCAATTCGTTCACATAATCCGACCCGCCCGGCTGCATGTCGCCGTTCGCGTGCAGCGTAAGCCCCTTGCTGGCGCGCGGTAAAGGCCGCATGGCAAAGCCCTGCTCCGCCGTCAGAGAGCGGATCAGTTCCTGCCTGCCGTGCGGAGTCAACGGGTCTGTGGGAAGAGTGATATTCGTGGGATGAAAGTCCAGATAGTGCCCGTCTATCTTGCCACTGGTATTGACAACCAACACCTGTGCCGTTGCCGCGCCGACCGGCAAAAGCAATAGCGCTACTCCGCCTGCTACCACTCGCAACAGGCTCCGATTGGTCGTGCCGTGCGTTGCGAACCCCTGCATCACGGGCCCCCATAGTCTTTCGGACTATAAGCATGGCGCGATTTACCGCCGTTGGCAAGCCCCAGACGACGACTCGTGCATAGATTGTTTTGAAATGGGAAACATCACTTGGCTGGAATTCAGCTCAGGCCATAGGGTGGTATGTCCCCGTCACCCTTAATTTCCGATGCCGGTTCTGTCTTTTCGGTATTTGCGATTTGTGGCTCAGACCCGTTTGTTGCCCCGTTAACAGCCCCGCCAAGGGGCGCAATCTGCACCAGCTTCGGCTCAGCCGGAGCCGCGGCCGCCGCCGGACCCATCGCCGCCTCATGCTGGCGCCGGGCCATCGCGTCTACATCCACCGGAATGCCGCCCGGCACTATCACCGGCTGCGCGTATCGATGGGCATAGTCGCGCGTCACCTTGATAAGGAGAATCATCAATACCGGCAACACGATGACAGCAATGGCGCTTCCCTCCAAGCCATAGCTGCCGCCTGTAAGCCAGATTGGCCCCACAGCATGGGTCATGATCACCGGATTGAAGGCCTTCATCCCACTCACCGGCAGTCCGAATAAGATACCCATGCACGCATTCCAGGCGAAGTGAAAGCCCCACGAGAGCCAGAGCGCCCGCGTACGCAGGTAAGCAATCGAGAGCAGCCATCCCGCAAGAATCGTAACCAGGGTGCTGGCAGCGCTTGCATCCGTGTTGAACAGGTGCATGACCGCAAATAGAACGGACATGCCGAGAGTCGCCAGCGTCGGCCCTATGGCATCGATGAGCCGCTGGAAGGGATATCCGCGAAAGGCAACTTCTTCCGTCAGCGCGGCAATCGCCAGCGTCAGCAGATTCACAAATAGCAGAAAGAACTGGTGTGAATTCGTCCAGAAGGTAATGACCAGCCCGCCGATCAGGGCCGTCGGCAGCACACAGGCGACCACACCGCCCCAGCCAAGCGCCGCGCCAAGGGCAAATTCGCGCTTCCAGCCCTCGCGCCGCACCAGCCCCATGGTTTTGAGCGGTTCACGCTGGCTCTGCCCCGCATACCCCATCGCCGCATAGCCAACCAGCAGCAGGAAGAGCAGAATCAGGCTATCGACCAGCAAAAACAGGTCGCCCGAGCTGAGTCCATTGGCCGCGCGCAACGCTATCTGCTGCGAAAAGGCGAAATAGATCCCCGCAACGATGAACCAGCTAAACGCGCGGAGACGGCCCGCAGACTTCATTCAATAGCTCCGGCAATGCTCAGATGGGGGTAGCCGCTCAGGAGAAGCATCCATTCTGTGTTTCACGCTTATGTTGTATAAAACTGGGCGATGTTCCGAAACTTCTTGTAACGGTGATTCAACATCTCGTCCAGCGTCAGCGCCTTAATTTCGTTGAAGTGCCAGGTCAGCTTTTCATCCAGGAGCTGCGCAGCCAGTTCCGCATTTGCTTGCGCTCCGCCCTCCGGCTCCGGAACAATGTCGTCGACGCAGCCAAGCGATTTCACATCCTGCGCCGTCACCTTCAGCGCCTCTGCGGCCTGGGCGCGTTTGCTAGCGTCCCGCCACATAATCGAGGCACAGCCTTCCGGCGAAATCACAGAATAGATCGCATTTTCAAAAATCAGCACGCGGTCGGCGACAGCCAGCGCCAGCGCGCCGCCTGAGCCGCCTTCGCCTGTGATCGTGGCGATAATCGGCACGCGTAGCCGTGACATCTCGATGAGATTCCGCGCAATCGCCTCGGCCTGCCCACGCTCTTCCGCGCCGATGCCGGGGTTCGCTCCCGCCAAGTCGATAAACGTAAAGACCGGACGCCCCCACTTCTCAGCGATCTTCATGGCGCGCAGCGCCTTGCGATAGCCTTCGGGATCGGGCGAGCCGAACTTGCGCTCGATGCGCTGTTTGACCGTGCGCCCCTTGAGATTAAAGATCACCATGACCTCTTCGCCATGAAAGCGCGCCATGCCGCATGACATCGCCGCATCGTCGCCAAAGGCGCGGTCGCCGTGAATCTCGCTGAAGTCGGTGAATATGCTTTCGATAAAGTCCATCGGATACGGACGCTGCGCGTGCCGTGCCAGCTCCGTTTTCACCCACGCTGCAGGCGAGGCTTCCGCCACCGCCTGAATCTGTTCCACACTGCCTGCCTGCTCAGTCATAGACGCTGCAAGTCTTTCTTCCTGATTGTATGGGTTCATTCACGCCTAGACAAACAGAGCCCAGACAAAGAGAGCGCAGAGGAGCACATGCCTCCCTGCACCGCGAGCGTCGCAGCGACATCTATATGCTTTGGAGAAACTTCGCATGCCCTCTATCCGCACCCGGTCTCTTGAAATCTTCTATGAGGACGGTGGGCCGCCACACGGATCTCCCATTCTCCTGATTCACGGCTGGCCCGACACCGCGCGAGGATGGAAACCGGTCGCACAGTATCTCCAGAGCAAAGGATACAGAACGATCGCGCCTTACCTGCGAGGCACCTTGCCAACCCGCTTTCTCTCAGAGACCACCCCTCGCTTCGCAGGCGGCGTAGCGCTGGCACAGGATGCGATCGACCTCGCCGACGCCCTGAAACTGAGCCGCTTCGCTGTAGTCGGACATGATTGGGGCGCACGCGCCGCCTACATCCTAAGCGCTCTCTTTCCCGAACGCCTCACCGCGATCGCAACGCTGGCACTGGCCTATCAGCCTCGCGGTGTATTTAGCGTTCCCTCAGACCTTCGCCAGTCCATGCGCTTTTGGTATCAGTGGTTTCAATGCATCGATGACGGAGTCGACGCGATCCGCAAAGACCCAGTCGGCTTCGCGCGCCTTCAATGGGAAACATGGAGCCCGCCGGGCTGGTACAGCGATGCAGAATTCGAAGCGACCACACAGAGCTTTTCGCACCCGGACTGGATTGCCACAACACTCAACGGCTACCGATTGCGTTGGCTGCAGGATGAGCCGCGCGATCCGTTCTTCGACGACTTGCAGAGCAGACTGGGAGGGATTGAACGGCTGTCAACGCCCACTCTGATGATTCAGGGCGCATCGGATTTCTGCGATGGTCCGGAGGAGTCCGCAGGCCAGGAGGCCTATTTTACGAATGGATACCGTCGTCTCCTGCTCGATGGAATCGGCCATTTCGTCCACCGCGAAGCACCGCAGAAGGTTGCCGAAGCCATCGCGAAGCATTTAGCCGATCAAATCATCGAGGACTCGTCGGGTGCGCCCTGAGCGCTGTGCCCTGTGTTAATCCAGCCCCTGCACCATGCCGCGCCCCAGCAACAGCTCCGCCTGATCGATGAACGCACGATCCGCGGCCACGGTCACACCCATCGGCTCGAGCATCACGCAGAACTCACCACTCTGCTCCATGTTCAGCATCAACTGCCCCGGCCCCGGCGACGCGGCAATCATCTGCCGCAGTTCCACTAGCGTCGCTTCGCTGGCGCGCTCGAGCATCACGCGGATACGCACATTCTTCGGCAGCCGCACCTTCACATCTTCAAGCGCCTGAATCGACGACACTGCCAGCTTCGGCGCGGCATCCTCTTCCGCGCGCAGTGTTCCGCGCACGATGACAGGAACTTCAATCTTCAGCGTCTCCTTCAGCTTTTCGTAGTCTTTCGGGAAACAGATGAGATCGATCTTGCCCGTAGCGTCCTCAAGCGCAGCCTGAGCATACAACTCGCCCGATCGCTTCGACTTCGCCACTTTCAGACCCACAATCACACCAGCAATCGCCGTATCGGGCTCGGGGCTCTGACCCCGCCGTCCCGTGCTGGGCGAAGGCTTCGTTTCGAGCGCCGTCGCCGTATCGATTACGCCGGGAAGATTGCGTAATTTCTCCGCGTATTTGTCCAACGGGTGTCCGGAGACAAAGAACCCAAGCACTTCTTTCTCCGACTGCAAGCGCAGATGTTCGTCCCAGTCGGGAACATTCGGCAGTTCGTCGGCCTTCGCCGCGGTCGCCGGATGATCGTCGAAGATCCCGAAGAGTCCGTGCTGCCCAGCTTCGAGGTCGCGCTGCGTCTTCTGCGCACGCTCAATGGCCTTGTCTACCGCGGCCATCAGCTGCGAGCGGCGTCCGAAAGAATCCAGCGCACCCGCCTTGATCAGCGATTCGATCACGCGCTTGTTCATCAGCCTCAGATCGACCTTCTCGCAGAACTCCCAGAACGAAGCGAAGCTCTTCTTCTGCTCTGCCAGCTCGTTGCGCGCAGCGAGGATCGAATCAATCGCATTGCGCCCGACGTTCTTGATCGCAGTCAGCCCGAAGCGGATTGCTTTGCCATGCGGCGTAAAATCGGCGTCGCTGAAAAGAACATCCGGCGGCTCCACGCGGATTTCCATCTCGCGGCACTCCTTGATGTACTTGACCACGTTCTCCGGCTTTGAAATTTCCGAGGTCAGCAGCGCCGCCATGAACTCAATCGGATAGTGCGTCTTCAGATACGCCGTGTGATACGCCAGCAGCGCATAGGCAGCCGAGTGCGACTTGTTAAAGCCGTATCCCGCGAACTGCTCCATCAGGTCGAAGACTTTCCTGACGATATCTTTCGGAAACTTATTCTCAGCAGCGCCGGTGACAAATCGCTCCCGCTGCTTGGTCATCTCCTCGAGATTCTTCTTGCCCATCGCCCGCCGCAGCAGGTCGGCTTCGCCGAGCGAGTAGCCTGCAACCGCATTCGCAATCTGCATCACCTGCTCCTGGTAGACGATGACACCCAGCGTCTCCTTCAGAATCGTCTCCATCGGCGGCAGGTCGTATTCCACTTTCCTGCGTCCCCACTTGCGCTCGATAAAGTCATCGATCATGCCGCCCTGGATCGGTCCGGGACGATAGAGCGCATTCAAAGCGGTCAGATCTTCAACCGATGTCGGCTTATAGCGCCGCAACACATCGCGCATGCCGCCCGATTCAAACTGGAAGACGCCCGAAGTAAGCGCGCGATGGAAAACCTGTTCATAGGTCAACTGGTCGTCCAGAGGAATCGTCGCCATATCGACGACTTCGTCCCGATTGCGCTTGATCAGCTTCAGACAGTCGTCGATAACCGTCAGCGTGGTCAGCCCAAGAAAGTCCATCTTGAGCAGACCCATCTTCTCGACCGCCTTCATGTCATAGGCGGTCACGATTTCGTCGTTCTTGCTGCGCACGACAGGGACGAGATCCGTAAGCGGTCGCGGCGCAATCACCACGCCGGCCGCGTGCACCCCCGCGCCGCGAACCAACCCTTCAAGCTTCCTCGCCGTATCAATCAGCTCGCGCACCTGCGGAGTCGAGTCGTATGCTTCCTGCAGCGGCGGCGAATCCTTCAAAGCCTGCTCGATGGTCACGCCAATCGTCGTCGGCACCAGCTTCGCGATGCGATCCACGTCTCCATACGGCATATCGAGCGCGCGGCCTACGTCCTTGATCGCCGCCTTCGCCGCCATCGTGTTGAAGGTGATGATCTGCGCCACCTGCTCGCGCCCATACTTGCGCGTGACGTATTCGATCACTTCGCCGCGACGGTTCATATCGAAGTCGATATCGATATCCGGCATCGAAACGCGCTCCGGATTGAGAAAGCGCTCGAAGAGCAGCGCGTTCTGCAGCGGGTCGATATCCGTAATCTCCATCACATAGCTCACCAGCGAACCAGCAGCCGAACCGCGCCCCGGCCCGACCGGAATCCCTTGCTCACGCGCGTACTTAATAAAGTCCCACACGATGAGGAAATAACCGGGAAACTTCATCTGCTTGATGATCGAGATTTCTCGTTCCAGCCGCGCCTCGTACTCCGAAATCGGCTGC
>Ga0206841_1068_pt2 | contig 14586 bp, 10 predicted proteins | sample Alteio_BWOrgCont_25_FD_152851 | JGI IMG/M metagenome (GOLD analysis project Ga0206841, IMG submission 152851) | Enriched cells from forest soil in Barre Woods Harvard Forest LTER site, Petersham, Massachusetts, United States -... | ecosystem: Environmental > Terrestrial > Soil > Temperate forest >... | reverse complement strand
ACACAACAAAGAAGTGTTCAAACAAGCAGGACTACTGCTGGCCGGACAGTAGTTAATAACTCACGTACAAATGCAGTTGTGTCCGGTCGTACTACCGCTGCTATTGGTGCCCGTGGATTTGTAGGTGGCCGTCCGTTTATTGGCGGTGGCGCTTTCGCAGCACGCGGCGGTTATTTTTATAACCGTGGCTTTTATGGCAGCTTGTATTATCCGCGTTTAGGATTTCGTGTTGGCTTCCTGCCTTATGGATATTATCCGTTTTGGTGGGGCGATTACGAGTTCTATTACAGTAACGGTTTTTATTATAACTATGATAACGGCCAATATGCTGTAGTTGAACCACCGGTTGGCGCGGCTATCAGTACCCTGCCATCAAACGCGCAGCCTATTACCATCAATGGACAGCAATATTATGAGCTTAACGGCGTGTATTATTTGCCTATAACCAGGGATGACGGCAGCATTGCTTACCAGATAGCAGGTAAGGACGGCCAGTTAGATACTACTAACGGACAGCAGGTACAAAACCAGGCGCCTATGCAAAATCAAGGCCAGGTTGACCAGGCCGCTCCTGCCGGTACACATTCTAATCCCCGTATTGGCGATATGATACAACAATTGCCACAGGATAGCAGGAAAGTAAGGATCAATGGTGAAACCTTATTTGTAACACCTGATGATGTGTATCTAAAACAATCTACTGACAATAGCGGCAATAAAGCTTATACTGTGGTAGGTGTGCCATCAGGCGAGTAATTTAATACAATAATTAACTCTATATATAATAAAAGGGCGGGCAGTGATGCCTGCCCTTTTTGTTTGAATAAGAACACCAATTTTCACGAATTAAGGCGAATTGCGTGAATTTTTGAATGGCGCTTTATCCAAAATTATGACTTGCCCTAACCAGGGTTGACCAATTCAGTCATGATTCAGACTACTTCTTCGCCATCCAAACATTATCTGCCATATTCACATCCGGGTCATAGCCGGTGCCTAACGTTATCTTTTGCACTTTTTTGTTTGAAGTGGTAAAATTGGCGGTATACGTTTTATTACCTGTTTTCCATGCGGCTATGCTTTGGTGGATAAGTTTGGTGCTGCCATCACGGTAATACACGGTAAGGTCGATGGGTATGGGTTTGGTGCCCACATTGGTTACGGTTACGGTATATTGATTTTTTTGGTTGGACACCTTGGTTATCGCCAAATCAGGTACGCCCCGTTCAAAAAACCAGCTTTTCCAAAACCAGTTCAGGTTCATACCCGAGCCGGTATTCATGCAGTTGAAAAAATCATAGGGCATAGGGTGCTTTCCATGCCATTGCGCTATATAATAATGCAGCGCTTTGGTAAACAGTTCATCGCCCAGCATATCTTTAATATACAGGTAGCCCAGTGCAGGTTTTGGGTAGGAGTTGTTTTCGTAGGATACCTGGCTTGAAAGCTGGGTGCTTAACGTCATTATTGGCACGTCATCTTCCTTACCTGCATCGCCCTGGTAGCTATCTACCGCGTACAGGTCGGTAATTTTATCATCAATGATATGGCTGATGAGCCATTCGCCGATGGTTGCCCATCCCTCATCCATCCAGCCGTATTTGGTTTCGTTAACACCCATATAAAACGGGAACATGGTATGGAATATCTCGTGGTCAGTTAGTTCAATATCGTCGGCAGGTTTTTCGTAAGGCGCGTCATTCACCATCATGGGGTATTCCATTTGGTCGAGGCCGTCAAAAATGGTTTCGTGCGGGTAGGGATAAGGCCATTTCGGGAACTGGTAGCTCATCGCGTCAACCGTTTTACGGGCGTAGTTGATCACATCAAAATAACTCTTATGCGCCGGGTTAAATACCGCGTCGACCCGTGTGCGCCTGCCGGTTTTCGGGTCGACCACCAAGCTGCTGCTTTTCCATAAATAATGGTTGCTAATGGCAAAGGCGATATCAGTAACGCTGTCCGCGTCAAACTTCCAGGTATTAAAGGAATGGCGGGGGGAGATATTACCCTCCTTTACGTCATTCGCGGTAATAATATCAGTCACCTTATCGCTTAGTGTAGCGTCGTTTACCAGTTTGGCAAACTTGGGTGTATAAACTTCGTCAACATTGGTCAAATTGCCTGTAGCCCAAACCTGGTAATTGCCCGGTACGGATATTTCCGCTTTAAAATGGCTGAAGTCATTATAAAACTCTTCGGTGCCGCGATAATGGTGCTCGTTCCAGCCGTCTATATCATCATAAACAGCCACGCGCGGGAAGAAATAAGCTATAAAGAAAGCTCCTGTATCCACCTGACCCGTACGGATATGCGAACCTTTATTAAGCGTATAGGCGTAAGTAATATCAAAATGTATTTTTTGGCCATGCAATAATGGCGGTATTTTTACCGTCATGTTGGTGCCCTCTATCTTCCACTGCTTATCGGTTTGGCGTTGCTGGTTAATACTTAATTGCTGCAACTGTACCCCATCGGTCACATCAGCATCCTCAACCACCATATTACGTACCGAACCTTTTTTATACAAGTTGGGGTATAGCTTAAAGTATATCTCTTTAAGCGTATCAGGACTGTTATTGGTATAATCAATTCCAACCGTGCCGGCCAGGTTACGGGTTTTAGGGTCGAAACTGATCTTTATTAAATAATCGGCAGCATTTTGCCAGTAGTTTTTGCCGGGCGCGCCATTTTGTGTACGGGTGCCTTTGGTGTAAGTTTCCTGTAGATTTACAGCAATGGGCAAGGTGGTTTGTGCAAAGCTGTTAAGGCTGGTTAGTAGTATTAGGACGAGAAAGGGGTTTTTGATATCGGTCATTTATACAGGGGCTAATGTTTGCTATACAATCAAATATAATGGGAAATGTTTTAAGAACTCAAAATCAAAACCATTATGTCATTTCGAGCGATAGCGAGAAATCTATACATAGTTCGCCGTGGAAGTGTATAGATTTCTCGCTATCGCTCGAAATGACATACTCTATTATAGTATTATATTCATCACCTCTATATTCTGTTTTACCGTAGTCGCTATATGACATTGATAACAGCCATCAATTTTAACTTCGGATAAGTGATAAATATAATTATTGTATACTACATTTTCGTCAGAAACATCTATTTCCTGCAAGGGCATATAAAACCCGGTCCCGGCGGCCTTTAAAACGGCCTCTTTGCGTGTCCAAAATTTATAGAATGTTATATTCGGATTAGCAGCGTTTAAAATCTTATCCCATTCGTTTTTTGTAAAGTAATCTGTATAATCGTTAAAGTTTATCGGTTTTATTAACTCTACATCCACGCCGATTTTGCCGTTTGTTGTTCCGCAGCAAATTACGCGGTTTCCTGAATGCGATATATTAAAATCAAAATCATTATTAAAATATGGGCGGTGAAAAGCGTCGTATTCCATATAATCCAGTGATAGATCCAGGCCAAACTTTTTTAAAACCTGCATCAGCAATAACTTACCACATACCGAAAGCTGTATATTTTTTGGCCCTCCTTTTCGCAATATCTTTACTTGCAATGCTAAAGGCAACTGCGAGATATTTTCAAGCAGTTCATCACTGTTCCAGGGTTTTGTAAATTCTGTATGGCAGCAAATTATCATTGTGTAACAATATTAGTTAATCCTAAAAAACATATTAAACTAAAGCCGGTGTAATTTATCTAAAAAAGCATACAAACAATGTTTAATGTTGGATGTAGTATTGCTGTGCTGTATTATAAACTTTTTACCCCTAAAGTAACCACATATTAATATGAACGAGCTGAGTATTTTACTCGGAGCCGACCGCCCCGACCTTATACGGGAAGAAACGCTCGTCGGCTTGTTTCACCAGTCGACATTGGAATATGCAGGAAAAACAGCGCTCATTTTTCACGAAGAAACTTTAACTTATGCTGAACTTGACCACTGGAGCGATGCCGTAGCAGCCTATCTTCATAAAAAGGGCATAACCCGCAACAGTAGGGTGGGTGTTTGGTGGCCGCGCGGTTTGGAATTGCATGTAGCCATATTAGGGATAATCAAAGCAGGTGCTACCTATGTGCCTGTCGACCGGGAGATACCTGCCGAACGCGTGGAGGTAATTATGGAAGAAGTAGGCGCTTCAGGCTGCTTTAGTATGCAAAAGCTGAATATTGATTGCCCCAGGTTTACGGTTGTTGACAAACCATCTGAATATTCAATTATAAAAACACCAAAAGGCCCGCAGCCCAATGATTGCGCTTATGTGCTGTATACATCTGGCAGTACGGGGAAACCAAAGGGGATTCCCATCAGTCATAAACAAATTTGCCATTTGGTACGGTCGGAGCAATCGGTTATAGGTATCCGCAGCAGCGATAAGGTGTACCAGGGTTTCTCCGTGTCGTTTGATATGTGGTGCGAAGAAACCTGGATAAGCTATTTTGCAGGCGCTACCCTATGGGTGGCCGATAATACCACCTCGAAAGCTATTGATGAACTGGGCGACACCTTGAAAAAGGAAAATATTACCATACTGCATGCTGTACCCAGCTTGTTGGCCGTAATGGAAGACAGTATAGCGTCGTTACGGATGGTAAACGCAGGTGGCGAGGCTTGCACGCCGCAGGTATTGGCTAAATGGGCAAAACCGGGCCTGCAGTTTTATAACAGCTATGGCCCAACCGAAACAACGGTGACCGCTACTATGGCGCCGCTAAATAAAGGCGATGCCATTGAAGTTGGCCACCCGTTGCCTAACTATAATTTAGCGGTAGTTGATGAAAATATGAACCTGGTGCCATTTGGCGAGGCGGGAGAACTGGTAATAACCGGGCCGGGCGTAGCATCTGGCTATGTAAAATTGCCCCAGCTTACACAACAAAAGTTTATACCCAAACCAAAATCGCTTGATGTTTTACCGGGAGCAGTAGTTTACCGCACCGGCGACTCGTGTATTATAAGCAAAGAGGGGACTGTTGATATTTTAGGCCGTTTTGACGACCAGATAAAATTGCGCGGTTACCGTATAGAACTGGGTGAAATAGAAGTTAAGTTAAACCAGCTTTCGGGTGTAGCCTCGGCGGTTGTCGCGGTAAAAAAAGACGGTAACGGGCAGGATCAACTGGTTGGCTACGTAGTAACCGATGGGATGAAAGCCATTGACGAAGCTGTATTAAGGATTGAGTTAGCCAAAAGCCTGCCTTCCTACATGGTACCCGGTGTTATTGTAACTATCGGCCAGATGCCGCGTATGCCAAGCGGCAAGATAAACCGTAAGGCCTTACCTGTGCCGGAAGCGTTTAACCAGGTTGATCAGCAGGTAACCATAGATATGAACGCCCCTGTTGCCGACAGGATACTGGCCGTATTGCGCGGCATATTCCCGAATAAAGATATTGACCCGTCAATGGACTTTTTTGATGACCTGGGAGGCCACTCTTTATTGGCTGCGGGTTTCGTATCACAGCTACGGCGCGATGCGGGATTACCCGGCGCTTCGCTAAAGGATGTCTATATCAACCGCCCGTTAAGTAATTTGATGGAAGTTTGGCAAAGCCAGCCGGAGACAAAACAAAAATCAAGGCGCGAATTTAATAAAACACCGCTTTACCGTTACCTGGCCTGCTGGGCGGCACAAAGCATTTCGCTGTTGCTTATCTACGGTTTATTTGCTTTCCAGGTGTTTATACCCTATTTAGGTTATTATTATATTGACCAGGAAACCAGCAATGTCGCTTATTCTATTATAACCTCGCTGGTTTTGTTTTCGCTCATACCGCCGATATTTACTTTTGTAGCCATTGGCACCAAATGGCTGGTGATAGGTAAATTTAAAGCGGGGGATTATCCTTTATGGGGAACTTATTACTTTAGATGGTGGTTTGTAAAAACTATTCAACACTTATTACCCGCTCAGTTTTTAAACGGCACGCCGCTATACCCGGTTTATTTGCGGTTATTGGGTATGAAAATAGCCGCCGACGCGCAAATAAGCGATTTTAGCTTTGGGGCCGAAGACCTGATCTCCATCGGGAGCGACGCAAGCCTGAGTTCGCAAACCAACTTAAACAACGCCTTTGTTGAAGAGGGTATGCTGAAACTGCGGCATATTACCATTGGCGATCATGCCTATATCGGCAGCAGCGCTATGATCTCTGTCGATTGCCATATTGAAGCATGGGGCGAATTGCAGGATTTGAGCATGTTGTCGCCCGGAAAAATAATAGCCGAAGGTGAGGTTTGGAAAGGCAGCCCGGCGCAATTTAAGGAAAAGAAGCATATTGCCGACCTGCCGCAGCCATTAACCGTATCAGCCTTTACGCGCCGCAAATACAAGTTGCTATTCCTGTTGTGCATGGTAACCTTTCCCATCATTATTTTACTGCCCTTGCTGCCTACCATTATCCAGATCAACAAAATGGATAATGACGCGCCCGATTATAATTTTAACTATATGGTGCATGTGCCTACACTGGCCATCATTTATATTGTCCTTTTCGCGGCCGAAACTATATTACTTACACGCTGGCTGCAAAGGGGTATTAAGCCAGGTAAGTATCCAATTTACAGTACGTTTTATGTGCGCAAGTGGTATGCCGACCAGTTGATGTCGTTAAGCCTTATCGTACTGCATCCTATTTATGCCACAGTTTATATCGCCTCGTTTTTCAGGCTGCTGGGCGCTAAAATTGGTAAAAAGACAGAAATATCAACCGCAGGTGGCGTTACGCACCCGTTACTTGAAATAGGCGACGGCGCGTTTATTGCCGACGCGGTTACGCTTGGCGAATCGGACGTACGCGCACAGCAACTAATACTGGATAAAACCAGCATTGACAGTTTTAGCTTTGTAGGCAACAGCGCGCTTATCCCGCAGGGATATCACCTGAATGGTAATATGCTTATCGGCGTATTATCAACCCCGCCCGATGCACAGCAGTTGGCCGGTAATGCCGGTGCAAAGGATTGGTTTGGGTCGCCTGCTATCCCGCTTCCGCGCAGGCAGGAGAGCACAAAGTTTCCCGACGAATTAACCATCAACCCCGGTAAGTTGCGCAAACTGGCCCGGGCAATTGTAGAGTTTATCCGCATTGTATTGCCCGAAAGCGCCATTATCTGCTCATCCATCTTTTTTATTGCCTACGGGCATGATTTGATTGTTGATGAACCTTTATGGAAGATCATCCTGCTGTTTCCATTCTATTACCTGTTTTTTATGGGGATACCTGCATTCTTAATTACCCTGGTATTGAAATGGGTGTTCATTGGCAAATATAAAGTGCAGCAAAAACCCATGTGGAGCTGGAACGTTTGGAAAAGCGAAGCCATTACCTCTACTTACGAAGCGCTGGCTATCCCGTTCTTTTTAGAGTACTTGCAGGGAACCCCATGGCTACCTGTAATGATGCGCTTGTTAGGCACAAAAATTGGCAAACGCGTATGGATGAATACAACAGATATTACCGAATTTGATATGGTAACCATTTGCGATGATGCAGCGCTCAACGAAGATTGCGGCCCGCAAACCCACCTGTTTGAAGACAGGGTAATGAAAGTTGGCACGGTAAAAATTGGCTCGCGCAGCAGTGTTGGTGCAGGCACCATTGTTTTATACGATAGTGAACTGGGTGATGATACTAAAATTGAAGGGTTATCCCTGGTTATGAAAGGTGAACGTTTAGCGCCGGGTACAGACTGGACAGGCAGCCCGGTGAAACCGGCATAAGTGATTAGAGATTGGTGATCAGAGATTAGTTGGGGCGGTTTGAGAAACACAAATTATAGACAAGCACAAGCAGTGTACGCGAAAAGTATAATGCGGGATTTTTATCTGGCAGTAATTTAGAGATACGCCAGCCCCGTAAACCCGTTACTGTCATAAACTACCGGCTCGAAATTTTCATCGGCCAGTTCACAGCTTACTTTCATGAAGGTGAAGTTTACATCGCCAAAAATATTGGCTAAGGCGGTATCGGCGGCATCGCGGCCGGTAGCTATTTTGATGAGGCCGTTAAGCGGGACAAGTTTTGTGGCGTCAAATAATATCCATTCGCCGCCCAGGTAGGCCTCAAAACAAGCGTGGAAATCCTGCGGTTTTAATTTGTAGGCATACCCCGTAAAATATCGCGCCGGAATGGTTAAGGCCCTGCATAAAGCAATGCCCAAATGCGCGAAATCACGGCATACGCCAACCTGCTGCGTCACGGTATCATAGGCGGAGGTTTGAGCGTTTGAGAAGCCGCTTTGGTATTGCACATTGATATGTATCCAATCGGTAAGCGCAATAACTTTTGAGAACGGGTTATGGATATGCCCGAACATATTATTTGCCAGCCTGTATAATTTATCCGACTGGCAATAGCGGCTGGGATTGAGATAAGGCAGTATGGATGTATCAAATTGCGCTACGGGTATTTCATCTTTATGCTCATGATTTGATAACGTATAATAATTATCAACCGTAGCTTTATAAACCACTTTAATTTTACCGGGTTCGGCAACTTCAAACCGCATCAACCGGTTTTCGCCGTTGGCCGATAATAACTCTTCAACCTTTACGTAAGGATCAACCTCAAAAGATTCGTTTAAAACTGTTTGGTGGGGCGTTCGTAAAGCGCTGATATTTAATATCAATGTACCCGCCGACCGCACTGTATACCCCATTTCGGTAAATACATTGAATTTCATGTTGGTTATTTAGTTGTAAAGGTTATAAATATTGTAGTTGTTGTAAGGGTTGCAGAAGTTATAAAGGGTGAAATTTTATCTATGAAATTCCAGGCCTAATCTCTAATCACCAACCTCTAATCACCAGCCTCTAACTTATCAAAAGTCGCATCCATCCATTCATCAGATACATGTTCTAATGCCGATTTTAATTGTTCGGCCCATTGGGTAGAAATATCTTCCAGGTCTTTTTTCTCATACCGCTGTTCAACAATATGAAAGCTATCCCTTTTATATATCGCGACATCAATCGGGAAGTCGACATTGTTAGAGCTTACCCGGGTTGAATCAAACGAAAGAAAGCCCGCTTTTAGCGCCAGCCTTAAACTGGAGTTCTCATTTAATGTGCGGTTAAGTATCGGTTTCCCGTGCCCGGAGTTGCCGATAATTATAAATGGCGCGCCCTGCCCTAATTCTACCCAGTTGCCCTCCGGGTATAATAAAAATAGTTTATGCTCGTCATCATCCTTTAACTGCCCGCCTATTATGCTGTGCAGGTCGAAGTTAAACCCGGCTTTTTCCAACGATTCTTTATCTTCCTTTGCTACCCGTTTAACCTGTTCGCCAAAGGCGTTTACCGCCTTGTATAATTTGTTGTATTCCTTTGTTTCCAACAATTCATTAAAATATACAATAGCCTTATCCCTTGTCGACCGCAAGCCGCTAGTCATGATAAAAAGCGCGAAACCGTCTTTTTGTTCTACCGTAATTTTCTTTTTTACAGTGGTGTCGGTCCCTGATGTAATGCGGGTATCGGCAATGGCCAGTAACCCTTCTTTAACCTTAATTCCTAAACAATAAGTCATATTTATAATGCAGTGTGCGTTGTAGTATTTGGGGTTGCCAAAGTAGTTAATTTAGGGGAGAAAAAGGTTGTAGAAGTTGTAAAAGGTTGTAAAAGTTATAAATGTTGCAGAGGTTGTAAAAGTTATAAAATAACCCCATTTAGTTTTCCTGATATAATCAATACGCCGGAAAATAAGCCGGCCTTATATTGCTACCGCCCTTTAAACGACAATCCACGCATTGTTTGGGGGCATAGTAATATCCTACCACCTGCGCATTTTCAACAGCAGTAGTTATTACCAGGCTATCGCCTTTCGCTAATGCGGTGCTTGCCCTTTTATTATAAGTTGTAGCAGGGTCAAATTGTAATATCCAGGTAAAGTATGCATTAATCGGAGGGGGAACGAAATAGGCACAATCATAAACTTCAGGAGGCGGAAAATAGCCTGCGCTAATAGTTGAACCCAAATAGAACGCGCCCGTAGTTTCATGAATATAAAGGGTGTCATAACCTGAACCACGCAATGGTATATCACTATAGTGCAAATTATATTGTTTGTTGGTTACGGTAGATACACTTATAAAGCCAATAACCTCATCTGTTGGCGAAGTGATGCAATGAATATTGCCTTGTGTAGTTGAAGGCTGCGCGTCAAATATGCTGCCTAAATTTTCGGTATTGGTTTTTAAATTTTGATAGTAATTGAATCCATCCTGGGTTAAGGCGTATTGCTTTAACTGCATACAATAAATACGCGCTATTTTTTCAGAGCCCGCTGCCAGGCTGCCAATTTCCTGTTCTGAAATTATATCCTGCGACAGCTTTGCCGAGGAACCGATAAATATCTGGTTAGAAAGGTCGGATTTATAACATACAGAAACATCGTCAGAACTGCCGGGAACTATGTTGATGATCGAGCCATTTTTATACTCGTATAATGCCTGGTAAAATGGCACTATCGACCATGTTTCTTTATAACCCCAGCGGTAATAGCGGGTAGTATTGGTGGCATCATGCGCGTTAACATAAAACGCTACGTTTGATGCATCGGGCTGCTGAAAATAAACACTATCAATAGGCGGCGTTACCTTCATCGGCACAAAATCAGATTGGTAGATTTTACCATCAGTGGTTTTAATATCTAAGCGGTATTGCCGGGCTGTGCTAAAGTTTGTAACGCCCAAAGCGTAGTTGCCCTTTCCTGTTTCGGTAAGCGGGTAAAGTTTACCCTGGTCATCTTCAACAGAAACAATGGCTTTTAATTCGGCTTTATTTTGCGTGGTATCGCTTAAACTGGTCGTTCGGCTCAGGGCGATAAAGGTGGAATCACCGCTGATGATAGGGCCGTCAACCGCCAAAAAATTAGTGGTTACCGTGGTTAGTTTCGGGTTAAACGGCTTTTTACACGCTAAAACAGCAGATAAAAATAAAAGGTATGCAATATGTTGTATGATCCTTTTCATTATCAAATTCAGGCGTAATAAAGCAACTACAGGTTATAAGCGTGGGAATATGCTGATTATAAAGCTATATAACTTTTATGACGCTTACAAATTATTTAATTTAAAAACGATTTTGAGTAATGCAGGTGCTGTTTACCCCATGATGAGAAACTGCATTTTTAATTTTTACACCTATACGCTGCATTTCACCTGCCCTATAACGCCGTTGGTGTAATTTATTTGGCAGGATAACGGGCAAAGCGTAATTTTTAAACCAAAGCTGATAAATCACCATTCAGCATAAACCTTTAAAAACTTTACGCCATGAATGTTAAAAAAAAAGCCGCCCTGCTGCTTGCGGGCCTTGCCCTGCTGGGCAGTTGTAAAACCAATACCAAAACCAGCGCGCCCCAGGCCGAACCTATTGATACCAAAATTGTATTAAGCGTGGGCAAGGTGAATATAACTGCTTACGAGTTTGAAAAAAATCTCAAAACGTTTAAGCAAACCTTTTTACAGAAAAATGGCCATGAACCGCAAGCAGCCGACATACAAAGTTGGGAAAACGATTTTATAAACCGCGCCTACTTTTTGGCTGATGCTTATGACAAAGGGTATGATAAGGATAGGCATATTGATAGCATGGTTGAAAGCGTTGGCCATTTTATAATAGCGCAGAATAACGGCCTGCTGGAAAAGAAAATGGAGGGCAACGGGATACAGCCTAATTCGCCGGAAGTTAGGGTTGCTTTGGAAAGAAGCAAAAAGAAAATGGTTATTGAATACATCAGGTTTAAAGATGAGCAAACCGCGTTAAAGGCACTCCATAATAAGCTACCCGCGAACGGGCCTGAGTTTAAACAGGCGCTGGCAAAAACCGATCTTGTTTATAACCCTTATGGCCAGGATACGCTGGTATGGCCGTTTGAAAAGTTTTGGGGCAGGGAAGAATATCTTTTTAACCTTAAAAATGATGAAGTAACACCCCTTGTTAAATTTGCCGATGGCTGTTGCATATTTCACGTGACGAACATAGATTATGCGCTGGTGCCCCCAATTAATGAAAGCATGATGCTGTATAAGTTGCAAATCCTGCAAAAGCAAAAAATAAGGCAGCTAAATAATACAGAAACAATTGAAAAAGCGCATATACAAATTGATAATAACACAGCGGATAAATTAGCCCCCATGCTTAAAAATTATATTTACGGCGCCGGGCACACTTTTGTAAAAAGCGGTTTTAATAAACTGTTGCCCCAAAAGCTGTTAACTTATAACCGGCCCGATGGACACCCGGAAGTTATAACTATTGGTGCGTTTTTAGATTATTATAATAGCCTGCTGTTAAAACAGGATATTAACAATACCGACGACTTAAATACTTATTTGACATCTATGGTATCTTCTGACTATGCTTTTGCCAAAGCGGTAAAAATGGGCATTACCCGGCAGCCAAAGTTTATGCTGGACCAACAAAACTATAAAAATAAGCTGGTGTATGCCAAATATGAAGCCGGACAGTTAGACAGTAAAGACCCGGTTAGCGACAATGAAATATTAGCAGTATACAATATGCTAAAACCGCATTTTATAGAAGCTACAGACGCGGTGGTTTCTGTTTATTATTTTCATAACCGGTTGGATGCGCTACAGGCAATGGCAAGGCTTAGGCGCAACATTATAGAGGCATCAGGTTTTAGCGGCCTTGATGCTGTTAAATTGCACCTAAATTTAAATTATACAAGCAGCATATTGCCCGATACGCTGAAAAAAATTGCTTTTAGTTTAAAAAATAATATGATTTCAAACCCTGTAAATGTGCAAGGCAATTTTGCTATTGTTAAAAAGGAAAGTGAAAGCGGCAGCAGGGTAAAGAATTTAACCGAGGTTAGGGATGTGGTGATTAAAGCAGTTGGAAATGAGCGTTTAGCAAAGAATAAACAAATGAAGATTTCGCAGTTAAAAGAACAATATAAGTTAAAAAATAATATTGATACAGGTTTATTCAAATAAGTAAAAAAAGACTGGCCCTTGTTATTTTATGGCTCAAGACTTACCTGGACATCCTGTTGGGAATAGGTTGTTTGTGCATACAGATCCCAATAATCGTCAGTGGTCGTAGTAAAGTTTCCATCAATGTGATCAACTGGGGGGGGTAGGGCCCCCATAATAGGTTTGACTAAATGAGTTGACGCTACTATTAAGTGATGTATAACCATCGTAAATTGAAGTAAAACCATTATAACCCAAACCAACATGCAATTCCCAATCAAAATTTGCCCCCGAAGCAATATAATAAAAGCTTTCAATTGAGGTATAAGTACAATAACCGTAATAAGGATCGGGCTGTATATGGCAGTAGTCATAATTGTATCCGGTACCTCCTGTACAAGAACCGACAGTCTGTGCCTTTGTTTTAGCGAATGACAGCGCTACCAATAAAATTGCGATTAAAAAAATTTTCTTTTTCATAACTAATAATTTAAAAATACGTTAATAAAATGTTTAAATATATAGGGTCAGTCTTTTCAAATTATCACATTCTTATAAAACTAAATTATTCAAGGTACCGGAAAATATGCCGGCCTTATATTAGTGCCGCCTTTTAAACGGCAATCCACACAATTTTTGGGCGCGTAAGAATAACCCACTACTTCAAGCCCGTTTTCATCATTGCCTGTAAAAGTGTTAATTAGCAAGCTATCTGCTTTAGCTAAAGCCGCACTTGCCCTTTTATTAAAAGTTGCCGATGGATTTAAAAATAAAGGCCACGGCCCCATGGTATTATATGATGACAGGCCCGGCGGTTTCTGTTCTATTACATCAGGCGCACTCATGCATATATATTTATCAAATCCAGGCGGAGGAAAATAGCGGGGAGAAATAAGTGTATTACCCTGATTAATAAGACTATCATAAGGGCCAACCACCTGTAATGGTAAATCCTGGTATTTTAAATTAAACTGCTTACTGCTTACGGTGGATGCGCTTACAAAACCGATAACCAGGTCTGTTGGCGAACTGATGCAATGAATATTGCCAATAGTTGTTGAGGGCTGCGCGTCAAATATGGAACCTAACTGTTCGGTATTGGTTTTTATATTCTGGTAATAATTAAACCCATCTTTAGTTAGTGCATACTGGCGTAACTGCATTACATATATTTGCGCTATCTTTTCCGAGCCGCTTACCACGCCACCAAGCTGCTGGCCGGTAATGATATCCTGCGTTAGGTTAGCTGATGAACTAATAAATATTTGATTGGAAGCATCGCCCTTATAACATACGGAAATATCATCGGCGCTGCCAAAAATAATAGGGATTATCATACTATTTTTATACTCGTAATGAGCTTGAAAAAGCGGGACAATTGCCCATGTTTCTTTATAATCCCACCTATAATAACGGGTGTTGTTTGTAGCATCATGCGTATTAACATAAAACAGCACGCTTGCATCGCTATTTTGATGAAAGTAAATACTGTCAATAGGCGGCGTTACCTTCATCGGCACAAAATCAGATTGGTAGATTTTACCATCAGTGGTTTTAATATCTAAGCGGTATTGCCGGGCTGTGCTAAAGTTTGTAACGCCCAAAGCGTAGTTGCCCTTTCCTGTTTCGGTAAGCGGGTAAAGTTTACCCTGGTCATCTTCAAC
>Ga0206841_1132_pt1 | contig 14794 bp, 12 predicted proteins | sample Alteio_BWOrgCont_25_FD_152851 | JGI IMG/M metagenome (GOLD analysis project Ga0206841, IMG submission 152851) | Enriched cells from forest soil in Barre Woods Harvard Forest LTER site, Petersham, Massachusetts, United States -... | ecosystem: Environmental > Terrestrial > Soil > Temperate forest >... | reverse complement strand
CCCTGGCTTCGGAAACACTTCGCATAAGCGGGTTATCTTCACTGATCTGCCAAAGAATGATCTTCTGCATTTCTAAGTCATCGGAGAAATATTTGAAATTCTCCTGCATTACTTCGGCAAATAGATCCCGGATGGTCTTCAGGTCCGGCTGATCGCCTAACTGGAAGCGTTCAAAAAATGTCACCCAATAATCTTTCTCCCGGATATATGCCTTTTCCAAATTTGCCAAACTATGAAAATGGTGCCGGATGATGCTTCGGTGATGCCCCGTCCTGTTGGTGATCTGTACTTCATTCAAACCCCGGTGGCCTTTCTCGCGCATAATTTCTCCAACCACCTGGATCAGGCGTTTGATGGTTTTATCCCTATCGCGTATTTTATGCCGTTTCTTGGGTGTTGCCAAATTTTTTACTCAACCATTTCAGGATGCTCTCTTAGTTTTTGTTTGTCCGCCACCCAGCTCCAGGCATTCAAGGCAAGGTCAAGGTGTTCTTTAGTATGTGTCGCCATCAGGCTCATCCGTATCCGGGCATCTTTCCGGGCTACCGCCGGGTACATGATCTGGTTGGCATAAACTCCCGCTTGTTGCAAAAGACGGCACACTTCTCCATTTTTCCAGATGTTCCCGATCTTTACCGGAATTATTGCTGAGGCACTATTGCCGATATTTAAGCCAATGTCCTTTAACCCATTTTTGAAATAGGCAATATTATCCCAAAGTTTAATGCGCCATTCCGGTTCATCGTCTATCAGATCAATAGCTTTTAAAATACAGGTGGATGCCGGTGAACTGAAGGAGGAAAAGATATGTTGCCGGGATTGAAATTTTAGAAATTGCACCAATTCCGGGTCAGCTACCAGGTAACCGCCAATATGTCCAAGCGCTTTGCTGAATGTTCCGGTGATGATATCCACCTGGTCGTATAATCCATCTAATTCGATAACGCCACGGCCAGTATTTCCGATCACTCCCGTACCGTGAGCATCATCCATTAAAACATAGCCGCCATAACTTTTTGTCAGAGCGATGATTTCCTTCAAATGCGCTATGTCTCCATTTTGCGAATAGACCCCATCTATGATGACCATCATCGTCCGGTATTTATCTTTATTTTCTTTTAATATCCTCTCCAATACCTCCAGATTATTATGCAGGAACATTTTCACATTGGTTAATTGCAGGCCTTCATAAACGCTTGCGTGAACCTCCATGTCCACAATGGCCAGGTCTTCCTTTTTCAGGAGGGCTTGGAGTGATGCGCTATTAGCTGTATAGCCGGTCGTATAGATGATTGCGGCCTTTCGCTTATAAAATTTGGCGATCTTTTCTTCGAGTTCCCGGTGATAGCTATGGAACCCCCCGATGGCAGGTGAGGCACCGGCGCCTGTACCATACCTGACGATGCCTTCAATGGCCGCTTTTTTGACTTTTGGGTGTTGTGTAAATCCGAGGTAGTCATTGGATACCAGACTGACAAACTGTTTGTTGGGATTATCAGGTAAGTCCATATCAACAACTGGCCCGCATCCGGAGCTTGTTTCAAGCCGGTAGTTCATGTGGCCATTTTGGTTTAGATAGTCGAGATAATTGCCAAATGCGGCCGCCCATTTGTAAGGGCCTACTCCAGGGATGTTCTCAAAATCCTTGAAGCTTGCTTTTTCATAATTGATGTTCATGAGATGTAGTTTTTAAATTTAGATCGAAGCTAAATCGCATTTACTCTCATGGGTGCGAGTTACGGGGTAGTATTATTAATATTTCCTAATAATTATTTTTTTTAACAGGTCATTCTGCATTATCTTCATTGACTTTCATGATTATCCAGATGAGAAACCCAACAAACAATATAAAGACGACCTCATAAGGATGTTCAATTGGTTGCATAGACGTAAAAAAGCGGCCTCCTCGCCATAGAGGCGCTTATTCATTATTAACAAATTCATTTAACTGACCATTTTTATTTAAAAATGAAAAAACTAAAAAAGAACATAAGCGAATATTTTAAAAGCAGAACCTATGAATTACGAATTTGAATCTATAGAAGATATAATCGGGCAAATTGAAAAGTTGCCCCTTGCAAAAAAAGACACGTCCAAACCGGACCCTGTATTGCAAAATGAGGCCAAAAGATTAGGCAAAATCATTACGAAACATTTGATGGAATTGTCCAGCGAAACCCAAATTCAAACCTATTTGCAAGTGAACTTGCATAAGCTGGTTGATTTTAGCGACCGGTTGTTTAACCCTGAAGCAAACCATAATCCAAACGCCCAGATCATTTTAAATCTCATCGAGGAAATCAGGAGGCCTTTCGCTAATTATATCCCGGAAAATTTAAAGCTGCCCTTATTATTTGCCCGTAATGAATCGGAAAAAATAAACCAAAAATGGAGTAAATTGAAATTGAAACTTGACGAGATAGGTAATGACCCATTTTTAACAGACATTATGGAAACTCCTATTAAACGTTTTCATCGGTCACCAAACAAAATTAACTGGACGGACTACCAATACCTGAAAAGCTACGTTGCTGTTTTGGAGCGGACAACCCAGGAATTGCCGGAGACCGAATGGGCAATAGTAGATGTCCTGATTGGCCTTGGTTTTAACCATAGCCGGTTTACCGCCTACCATGCCAGGATGATTAAAGACCTTATCAACGAGAAACCGGTTGCAGAAAAACAAAAAGTATTGCAGGACGCAAAGATCAGGGTATGCCAGGCCGAATCCTTTACGAACCTGAGATTTGAACGCCACAAGATGTCGGTGGTTGATGAGATTTGTAAATGGATAGATATTGAGTTAAATAACAATCGTGACGGAACCTTAAAGCCTGGGCCGAACCAGATGAAGCTGACCACAAAACTAAAGGCAGTTGAATTGGCCTTTTGGCAAAAATTGCAGTACGATTTTGGTATTTATGACGAAATCACGTTGGAGTCATTCTCCGAAAAGATAGCCTTCAATTTTAAAACAGTTGCACAGGATGAACTTTCTGCTCCAAGCCTAAAATCAAAATTTTATACAAAGGAACAAAGTGTGATCGACCTGATCGAGAAAACATTGGCTGAAATGCTTCTGGAAGTGCGGAAGTTTAAAAGTTAATTCAGATCACGGGTCTATATAATGCCCCATTCTTCGGCTTTCTAAAAAATCGACAAACTCATAAATCAGATGCTGGCTAAATCCCGGCATTTTTTCTAGGTGTGCGGTATGATGCTCCAGCAGGTCCGCTAAGGTAAAAAATCCCAATAATTCCGTCACTCCTTTAAATTCCTGGCTAAAATCCAATTCCGTTATCGGCTGGTTCAGCAAGGGTTCCACAAACCTTCCATTCATAACCGGGTAAGTTTTGTTCCGGTGGCCCAGGCAGAACGCTTAAACGATATAGCGCGGGGCCGTACTATACTTGCCTTAAGGCTCCGCGAGGGCTCAGTCACAAGATAAGCCGTCACCCCGCGCTATAGCGCAGGCGAACAGCCTATTTCCCTTGTGACTTTTTAAAATTTCGCGGATTTTAAGACAAGTTAAATAGCGTCGCTATTATATTTTATATGAGGCGAAGATAAGCAATTCGCGCTAAATATTTTGGTATTTACTTCGGGTATATGGTAGGTATATCTATTTGATTACCCGAAAAAACCGCGATTCTTTTGTGTTCAGTTTCTGCCTGGTGGGAGTTGTAACCAGTTAACAGGTGCGGCAGAAAGGAACATCAATATATATAAAATGAAAAGTCATGATTGTGACGCATTCCTGCGTGAGTTTAAAGAAAAGCTAAGTGAATTATTAGATGGTGAGCATTCTAATTTAAGCCGTTTACAGGAAACGGTACCATTTATCAGGAAACAATTGGAAAGCCTGAAATCTCAATTATTACAATATCCGTTTGAACGTGAATTTGACGAAATCGCCTTTTTCAAAACGGTAAAACCATCGGTCCAAAGTGAACTGATCTTCGAGTTGGAGAGGTTTAGTTTGCTGAATAATGTGCCGGTCGCCCCAGTCGATGGAATAAAGAGTTATTTAAACGATGAGCTAAAGGTGGTCGGCCGCTTTTTCCAAAATAATGCTTTCCATTACCAATACTACAAATTGAATTTTACCGAACTGGATCAGCAGTATTTTTTAAGAAGTGCAGGCCATCCAAATCCGTTAGTAGAAATCCCAGGTATAGACCCGCAATTTTCAACCAGTTTGGATTATTTACTCGCGAAATTTATGGCGTATGAAAAACTTCAGCAATTGATATTGGAGGAGCTATCTGTTATAGAATCCGCAAGCACCAATGTTTCGAAGGAAAGCAAAACAACTAAAAAGTTAAAATGGACAGGAGATAGTATTAACCTTGCTGAGATGGCTTATGGTATTTGGCTCACAGGCCAAATTGATAATGGGAATGCCTCTATTGCTTCAATTATCAAATTCTTAGAAGAAGTTTTTGATATTAAAGTTGGCAGGCCCTACAGAAGATGGCAGGCGATAGCCAGCCGAAAACGCCTCTCGGCGACGAATTATCTTGATGAAATGAAGCAGGCAATTATCCGGCGCCTTGATGATGAAAATGGTAAATAATTAAGGGTGGCACCCTTAAAGGCACCTTTAATCAGTTTTTATAAAATAGATTATTGTTTTTTCAAATAATGATTTTATGAATACTGTGGTGTCTGCCAAGAGGAATATAAAGACTGAAAAAGCAATAAAGATTTTAAAGAAAAATAACATTGAAGTTAACGAAAAAGAAGCGGAAAAAATTTTGGATATGTTATATTTTTTTGCTAAATTGATTGTGAATCAGAACTTTAAGAAATGAAAATTGCGGATTTGTATATTAGGGTGAGTACCGATGAACAGGCAGATAAAGGATATTCCCAACGCAGTCAGGAAGAAGTATTGGTAAGGTATTGCCAGGCCAATCAGATTACTGTACGAAAGATAATTTATGAGGATCATTCTGCGAAAACCTTTAATAGGCCTCAATGGGAAAAATTGATAGCTTTCCTAAAACAGCATAAAAATAAGAGTGACCTTATCCTTTTTACCAAATGGGACAGGTTCAGTCGGAATGCGCCGGATGCCTATCAGATGATAGCTAAATTAAAAATTTTGGGTGTGGAACCGCAGGCCATCGAGCAGCCACTGGACATGACTGTTCCGGAAAATAAGATGATGCTTGCGATATATCTCACCGCGCCTGAAATTGAAAATGACCGTAGGGCACTGAATGTTTTTTATGGTATGCGGCGCGCAAGAAAAGAAGGCAGGTGGATGGCTACTGCACCCGTAGGTTATATAAACAAAACGTTAGAAGGTGGTAAAAAAACTATTGTTTTTAACGAACCCCAGGCCTCAATTTTAAAATCTGCATTTAAAGAACTTAGTAAGGGCAATTCCACGGTGGTCGATGTTTGGCGACAAGCAAAAGAAAAAGGCCTAAAGTGTTCAAGAAGTCATTTCTGGAATGCGATAAGGAATCCGGCATATATCGGAAAGATTGTAATTCCAAAACTGAAAGATGAAGAAAGTTACGCGGTTGATGGACTGCATGAACCCTTAATTTCAAATAGTTTATTTTATGATGTTCAGGAATTTCTAAACGGCCGAAAAAGGCCGGTTAAAGCACGAGTTGTATCTGGTGAAATGTTGCCATTGAAAGGATTTATTTTGTGCCCGGTTTGCAATAAGGTACTTACTGGAAGTGCGTCAAAGGGATGTAAAACATATTTTCATTATTATCATTGTAAATCACCTTGCCGGTACCGGTTGAATGCAAAAATGGTAAACAATGAATATGAAAGCCATTTAAACGAGTTTTCCCTAAATCCAAAAATAGGTGAACTTTTTAAAATGGTGATTTTAGATGTTTATGAAAATTGTTACGATAGTACCAGGGAACAAAAGCGTCAACTTGTAGACCAGGTGACCATTTTAAATAATCGGATCACTAAAGCGCGTGAACTACTGTTGGAAGGAGACATTGACGCGGCTGACTTTAAGATTGTGAAATCCGAATGTGGGTACAAAATTGAAGTCTTAGAAAGTAAGATTTCCGAAATAAAATCAGAATTTATCAAGTCAAGTGAGGTAAATGATATTTTAGATAAGGCAGTTGATAATCTATGCCGGCTTGATGCAATGTACACTAAATCTGTTGGTTACGACCAGCGTGAAATCATTAGTTCGATTTATCCCGAAAAATTCACTTTTGAAGAAATTAAAGTTCGAACTGCCAAGATTGGAGATCCATTCAAGATTATTTACCTGATTAACAAGAAGTTAGATGGTAAAAAAAATTGGACAGCGGGCGAAATTTTGCCGCTGTCCAATTGGGTGCTCCCGACGAGATTCGAACTCATATCGATGGTACCGGAAACCATAATTCTATCCATTGAACTACGGGAGCAATATTGTGCAAATATAAGTTATTTCCCCGTTCCGGTAAGTTCATATTTCAAACTACTAAAATGTTTTTAGCTACACTTGTATGTATTTTTGAATTTGTGATGTACTAAGGATGATGAAAAAACTATTGCCGGTGTTTTTTGTGCTTTTTGCATGTGCAATTCCCTATTTGGTTGCAGCGCAATCAAAGATCGACCGCAGGGCGCTTGTAAGCAGGCATAATGTAGTTAACAAAAATGCTGATTCTCTGTCTTCGCTGTCATTGGGTAACGGCAGGTTTGCCTTTACTGTGGATGCTACGGGTTTACAAACCTTTCCTGAACATTATGATAAAGGCATTCCATTAGGCACACAGTCGGAATGGGGATGGCATAGTTTTAAAGATACGGCAGGCTATAAATTTGAAGAATCGTTAAAAACATACACTTTTAATGGCCGCAAAGTGACTTATGCCGTACAATGGGACAAACCGCAGCGCAATAAAGATGCAGCCGACTGGTTCAGGCAAAATGTCCACCGCCTGCAATTGGGCAACCTGGGTTTTTTATTATTGCATAATGATGGAACAGAAGCTGCAATTACCGATATTAAGAACATTCGCCAGGAACTTGACCTGTGGACAGGGGCGATAAACAGCTATTTTACTTTTGATGGCGAAGCGGTAAATGTACAAACCTATGTACACCAGGACATGGATATGGTAGCGGTAAAGGTAAGATCAAACCTGCTGGGCGAACGGAGATTAAAAGTGAGCATTAGGTTTCCTTTCCCAACTAATGAATTTGCTGATTACGGGGATAACTGGAAAAATGAAAAGGCGCATAATTCGGGTTTTGTTTCATCCGGTAATAACGCGGCGGTTATATATCATCAATTAGATACTACCAAATATTTTGTTCACCTGGGATGGAAGGATGCCGCATCTGTAAAGAAAATAGCGGCACACCAATTTGTATTATCGCCGAAAGGCAAAACCAACACGCTGGAATTTACCTGCCTGTTTACACCGCGTAAAGGCCCGGTAATAACACCCGGATTTGCACAAACACAGGCTAATAACATCAAACAATGGAAAACTTTCTGGCTTACCGGCGGCGCAGTCGACTTTAGCGGAAGCACCGATCCACGCGCCAGCGAACTGGAGCGCAGGGTAGTATTATCGCAGTATTTAACCAAAATACAATGCTCGGGCTCTTATCCCCCGCAGGAAACCGGATTAACTTATGATAGCTGGTATGGTAAACCGCACCTCGAAATGCACTGGTGGCATGGCGTACATTTCGCGCTTTGGGGTCGCACGCAATTGCTTGAAAATAGTATGCAATGGTATAATAAAGTGAAAGATAAGGCACGGGCCATTGCAAAACGGCAGGGTTATGATGGTGTGCGCTGGCAAAAAATGACGGATCCGGATGGTAATGAAAGCCCGTCATCAATAGGCGCGTTTTTGATTTGGCAGCAGCCCCACTTTATATATTTTGCCGAGCTGGCTTACCGGGCGCACCCCGATAAACAAACCTTAGCTAAATATGCGGGCCTGGTACAGGCAACAGCCGATTTTATTGCATCTTATCCAACTTACGATGCGCAAAATGACCGTTATATTTTAGGCAGGGGCCTGATACCCGCGCAGGAACGTTATGACCCTGAGGATACCTTTAACCCAACCTACGAGCTTCAATACTGGCGATGGGCGTTGGCTACCGCCCAACAATGGCGTAAGCGGTTGGGCAAACAGCCGGATAAAAAATATGCGATCATACTGAAAAAATTAACTGCGCTTCCGCAAAAAGACGGTGTTTACCTGGCTACCGAAAGTTCGCCCGATTCATACACCAATGCCAAGTTGATGACAGATCATCCGTCGGTTTTAGGCGCTTATGGTATGCTGCCTTATAATAACAAACTGGATACAGTTGTAATGAAAAAGACCTTTAACCTAATTTGGAACGTTTGGAGCTGGAAAGATACCTGGGGCTGGGATTTCCCGATGACCGCCATGACCGCTACCCGGCTGGGACTGCCGCAAAAAGCCATAGCCGCCTTATTTATGCCGGTGCAAACCAACACTTATTTGCCCAACGGGCATAATTACCAGGATAACAGGCTTCGCCTATACCTGCCAGGAAATGGCGGTTTATTAACCGCGGTTGCAATGATGTGCGCGGGATGGGACGGCTGTAATACCATAAACCCCGGTTTCCCTAAAAATGGCAAATGGAACGTGCGATGGGAAAGCCTTAAAAAAATGCCCTGATTATTCTTAAAAATCAGCATCTTTATCAGGTGGTTTATTTTAATAGATCAGGCCCAATAGTATAAACTATAAACCAAAACTATTATTAATGCAAATTATTTTAGGGGTTATATTTCACTTTATCGGCGGTTTTGCATCCGGCAGCTTTTATATCCCGTATAAAAAAGTTAAAGGATGGGCCTGGGAAAGTTTCTGGATCGTCGGCGGAATTTTTTCGTGGCTTGTTGTCCCGCCTTTAGCGGCGTGGCTAACCATACCCAACTTTACCGAAATTATAAGGGCTACTAACGGCCAAATATTATTGCTTACCTATTTCTTTGGGTTGTTATGGGGTATTGGCGGGTTAACTTATGGGCTGGGTGTGCGCTATTTAGGTGTATCGTTAGGCAGCACCATTATATTGGGTTTATGCGCTGTATTTGGTTCGCTCATTCCATCTGTTTATTATAATCTTTTCCCGCAGGCAGGTAAGGATACCTTTACCATGTTGCTGCATAACCAATGGGGTCAGTTGGTGTTGCTGGGTATTACTTTAACCGTTATCGGCATTATCATTTGCGGCAAAGCGGGAACGATGAAAGAGAAGGAACTGGCCGCAGGGAAAGCCGATGTGGAAGATAACAAGGATTATAAATTTGCGCTGGGTATTACGGTCGCCATTATATCGGGTGTGTTAAGCGCCTGCTTTAACTTTGGCATCGAGGCAGGTAAAACAATGTCTGATACCGCTAATGCCATATGGGCTGCCGCGCACCCCGGCCAGGGAAACTTCCTGTTCAGGAACAATGTGGTTTATATTGTGATATTATGGGGCGGTTTAACCACCAATTTTATTTGGTGTATGATATTAAATGCCCGCAACAAAACATTTGCAAACTATACCGATAAAAAAACACCTTTACTGAAAAATTACCTGTTTTCGGCATTGGCAGGTACTACCTGGTTTTTGCAGTTCTTTTTTTATGGCATGGGCGAAAGCAGGTTGGGTAACGGTGCAAGTTCATGGATACTGCACATGGCCTTTATTATACTGGTTGCCAATGTTTGGGGATTGGTATTAAACGAATGGAAAGGCGTGAGTAAAAAGGCTTATGCTACCGTAATTGCAGGAATAGTCGTTATTATTCTATCGGTAGTGGTAGTAGGTATGGGCAATAATATTAAGGAAAAAGTAGCTAACAAGGTTCAAACTATTAAGTAAATTCAATATGTCTGCCGGTACAACAAAATTTAAACACGTAAGCTATTTATGGGATTATGCCAAAGCCGCCGAACTGGAGGGTGATGAAGTTGCGTTATTAGTATACAGGTCAAACCTGTTAGGTGCCGATTTACGCTTAACCAATTACGGCGGTGGTAATACATCCTGCAAAACAATAACGAAAGACCCGTTAACAGGCATTGATGTTGAGGTAATGTGGATAAAAGGCTCGGGCGGTGATATTGGCACTTTAAAAAAGAGCGGACTGGCAGCTTTATACACCGGCCGCTTGCGGAGTTTGAAAAATGTTTATCGCGGTATAGAACACGAGGATGAAATGGTGGAATTGTTTAACCACTGTATCTTCGATTTAAACTCAAAAGCCCCGTCAATAGATACGCCTTTGCATGGCTTTTTGCCATTTAAACATATAGATCACCTGCACCCCGACGCAGCTATTGCCATCGCGGCAGCAAAAGACGGGAAGAAAATAACCGAAGAACTTTTTGGCGGTACAATAGGCTGGGTTGACTGGCAACGCCCCGGTTTTGATTTGGGTTTGCAATTAAAAGATTGTTTGGACAGCAATCCGGGCATCCGTGGTATTGTGTTAGGTTCGCACGGCCTGCTTACCTGGGGCGATACCGCTTACCAAAGCTATATAAACACTTTGGAGGTAATAGAAAAATGTGCTGATTACCTGGAACAGAATTACGGTAAAAAAGGCCCTGTTTTTGGTGGCGCTAAAATTGAAAGTTTGCCCGAAGCCGACCGCAAAAAGCAAACGGTTGCATTAGCGCCGGTGTTGCGTGGTTTCTGCTCATCAACAACGAAAATGATCGGGCATTTTACGGATGATGCAAGGGTATTGGAATATATCAACTCAAATGATCTGGAGAGACTGGCTCCGATGGGTACGAGCTGCCCTGATCATTTTTTACGGACGAAAATTAGTCCGCTGGTATTGGATATCGCGGCAGGCGATGACTTGTCGGATGTTGCCGCTTTAAAAGAAAAACTAAGTCCTGCATTTGAGGCATATCGCCAAATGTACACCGATTATTATAACGCCTGTAAACATCCAAATAGTCCTGCTATCCGCGATGCAAACCCGGTGGTTATATTATTTCCGGGTGTGGGTATGTTCACCTTTGCTAAGGATAAACAAACCGCACGTGTGGCCGCCGAATTTTACATAAACGCCATTAATGTGATGAAAGGCGCGGAAGCTATTTCAGAGTATACCTCATTGCCAAGGCAGGAAGCATTTGATATTGAATATTGGTTATTAGAAGAAGCTAAACTATCGCGTATGCCAAAGCCAAAAGCATTATCGGGCCGTATCGCTTTAATTACAGGCAGCGCGGGCGGTATTGGCAAGGCCATCGCCAAAAAGTTTGTTGAAGAAGGCGCTGTAGTTATGTTGAACGATATGAATACCGAACGTTTAGATAGTGCAGGCGAAGAATTTAAAAAGCTATACGGCAAGGATGCCTATATTACAGCCGTTTTAGATGTAACCAATGCGGAACAGATAAGCGAAGCGATGGCAACCGCCATTTTAACTTTTGGCGGGGTTGACCTGGTTGTAAACAACGCGGGTTTATCCATATCCAAAACCATTGCCGACCATACCGAAAAGGACTGGGATTTATTATATGATGTATTGGTAAAAGGCCAGTTCCTTGTTACACAAGCTGCCGTTGCTGTTATGAAAAAGCAGGATATCGGCGGCGATATAATTAATATTGTAAGCAAAAACGCGCTGGTAAGCGGTCCCAACAATGCCGGTTACGGTAGCGCGAAAGCAGCCCAGCTACACCTCAGCAGGTTAAATGCCGCCGAGCTTGGTCCGGATAAAATTCGGGTAAATGTAATTAATCCCGACGCGGTGATAAGCGACAGCAATATATGGGCCGGTGGCTGGGCCGAAGGCCGCGCCAAAGCATATGGCATTACCGTTGCCGAACTGCCTGCTTATTACGCGAAGCGTACCTTACTGAATGAAATTATTTTACCCGAAGATATAGCCAACGCCTGTTTCGCATTAACGGGCGGGCTACTAAATAAATCAACAGGTAATGTAATTAATGTTGATGGAGGAGTAGCGGCGGGATTCGTAAGGTAGTTCATAGTTGATGGTTCATAGGTCATAGCTGTTTTAGGATATAATCTAATGAACCCGGCTAAAACTATGAACCATGATCTATTAACTATGAACTAAAAAACCATGCAGTTAGATAAACACAAAATAGAAGAGTTAAATAACCGAACTTTAGCCAAACACCAACATCAGTTTGAATTTGTAGCGGCAGATGTTAAGGATTTAAATAGCGTCCTTAAAAAATTAGGCGCGTTTAATATTACCATACCAAGCTGGGCGTTGGGCACCGGCGGTACGCGTTTTGGCCGTTTTTCGGGTGGTGGCGAGCCGCGTAGTTTGGAGGAAAAGATAGCCGATGTGGGTATTATTCATGCCTTAAATAAGTCAAGCAATTCTATTTCGCTGCATATCCCCTGGGATATTCCCGAAAATGCTGCCTCAATAAAAGAATTGGCAACCCAACTCGGTTTGCATTTTGATGCTGTAAACTCCAATACATTCCAGGATCAGCCCGGTCAAAAATTGAGCTATAAATTTGGTTCATTGCATCATGTGGATAAAGTCGTGCGCAAACAGGCTGTTGAACATAATATCGAAGTAATAAAATATGGTGAAGCGTTGGGTTCAAAGGCATTATCTATATGGTTGTCTGATGGTTCAAACTTTCCGGGACAATTAAATTTCAGGACATCTTTTAAAAATACATTAGAGAGCCTGCAGGAAATATATGCGGCTTCGCCTGCCGACTGGAAAGTTTGGATCGAATATAAACCCTATGAACCCAACTTTTATTCGACCACCATCGGCGACTGGGGCCAATCATACCTGCTGGCCTCCAAATTAGGCGCAAAGGCAAGTACGCTGGTTGATTTGGGCCATCATTTACAAGGCACTAACATAGAACAAATTGTATCCTTACTATTGATGGAAGGCAAGCTGGCAGGTTTCCATTTTAACGATTCAAAATATGGTGATGACGATCTCACCGTAGGTAGTATCAACCCGTATCAGCTATTTTTAATTTTTAACGAACTGGTTGAAGGCATGGATGCCCGTGGAATGGATCATGCCACCTCGATAGGATGGATGATAGATGCCTCGCATAATGTAAAAGACCCTATTGAAGATCTACTGCAATCTGTACAGGCCATCAAGATAGCTTATGCTCAGGCGTTATTAGTTGATAAAACCGAGTTGCAAAACGCGCAGGCAGCTAACGATGTGACATTGGCGCAGGAGATTTTGCAACAGGCCTACCGTACAGATGTACGCCCATTAATAGCAGAAGCAAGCTTACGTAACGGCGGCGCATTATCGCCGGTAGAAACCTATCGCCATTTAAATGTACGCGAAAATTTAATTAAAGAACGCGGACTAAAGACAGTCGCTACAGGATTATAAAATGAAATCCATACCGGTTATCGCCATTTTTGATGTTGGGAAAACCAATAAAAAGCTGTTCCTGTTCGATGAAAATTACAAGATAGTTTATGAACGTTCAGCAACCTTGCCAGAAACGGTTGACGAGGATGGCGATTCCTGCGAAAACCTGGAAAACTTGCAATTGTTCATTTTTGATTCATTAAATAAAATTTTCAGTCTAAAAGAATTTAATATAAAAGCCGTCAATTTTTCTGCCTACGGCGCAAGCTTTGTTTATGTAGGAGATGATGATAGACCTTTAACACCGCTCTACAATTACTTAAAAACCTATCCCGAAGAGTTAAGTGATTACCTATATAATAATTATGGTGGCAAGGAAAGGTTTAGTATTGCTACCGCATCCCCGATTTTAGGCAGCCTAAATTCAGGTTTGCAATTATTCAGGCTAAAGCGGGAAAAGCCGGAGATATTTAAACAGCTTAAATATGCCCTGCATTTACCGCAATATTTGAGCTTTTTAATAAGCGGCAAAGCATATTCAGATCTGACCAGTATTGGTTGCCATACCGCTTTATGGGACTTTGAAAAAAACGAATACCATGCATGGGTAAAGCAGGAAAGTATTGCCGAAAAACTGCCGCCAGTTGTCCCATCCGATAAAGTATTGCCAGTTATTTTTGGCAGCGTTAAGTATAAATTGGGTATAGGCTTACATGATAGCTCGGCGGCGTTGATACCCTACCTTGTAAATTTTAGCGAACCATTCATTTTAATTTCTACCGGCACCTGGTGTATCAGTTTAAACCCTTTTAACCAGTCGCCGTTAACTGCTGATGAACTCAAAATGGATTGTTTATGTTACCTGCAATACCAGGGCAAGCCGGTAAAAGCTTCGCGCATATTTTCGGGATTTGAGCATGAGCAGCAGGTAAAACGCATAGCTGATCATTTTAATGCAGACAGTATCAGGTTCCGCAATATTGCTTTTGTCCCTGCGATCATCACTCATCTTAAAAAAACAATAAAACAGCCGGATGTTATCAATATTAACGAGTCTGCTTTTGTATCAAGAGATTTAGCAGATTTTAAAAACGACACCGAGGCTTATCACCAGCTTATTTTGGATATTATTTCATTACAATTTACCTCAACTACGATGGTACTAAAAGATACACCAGTAAAAAGAATTTTTGTTGACGGGGGTTTTAGCAAAAATAGCATCTATATGAACTTGCTGGCATCTTCGTTTCCTAACCTTGAAGTATTTGCCGCTTCAACGGCGCAAGCCACAGCAATTGGCGCTGCGCTGGCTATTCATAATGAATGGAATGAAAAGCCGACAGCGAATGATATGATCGAATTAAAGTATTACCCGCCCAATCAGACAGCTGTTATATAGAAGCCACCCTACACATTAAACCTAAAGTGCATAATATCCCCGTCCTG
>Ga0206841_1120_pt2 | contig 14882 bp, 9 predicted proteins | sample Alteio_BWOrgCont_25_FD_152851 | JGI IMG/M metagenome (GOLD analysis project Ga0206841, IMG submission 152851) | Enriched cells from forest soil in Barre Woods Harvard Forest LTER site, Petersham, Massachusetts, United States -... | ecosystem: Environmental > Terrestrial > Soil > Temperate forest > O... | reverse complement strand
ACTTCAACCTTTACTGGATACTAATAAATATCAGAAGTGCAAAATAAACTTAACAGATGTTAATATTTCAAATATTAGCTTTGAATATAAATATTTTGAATTATACTTTTCGAAAGATGCAACAGAAGAAAAAAAAGTGAGTACCTATGAAAGTTTACTTGAACATTTTAATGAGGAGGGCCAAAAAATAAGCCACGAGCAATTAGACATTGATTATCATAATTATAAAGGCGGGATATTGAATACTATTAGTGAATACTGGTGGAATTATGGATATAGCAAGTGGTTAATATTCATTTGGTCTTTAGGTTTTTTAGTAATTTTTACCATAATAAACATAATATACTTTGAAACGGCTATTGTCTGCTATCCTATAAAAAGTATCAGCGAAAATTTTTCAATCGATGAAAACCGGATATTGGAGGATAATTTATCTTTTTATAGATTTTCCTCAATTTATAAAGAATTTAAAAAAAATGCCAATAGTCGTTTTGCCCTCGGAGTGTCAATTTATACTTGGATAATTTTTTTCGGTATCAAATTGGATGTTGAAAAAATAGATTTCAAAAATTTGAATTATTCTTTATTTATCTTGTTTCAATTTCTCATAGGCTTGATTTGCTCTGGCTTTATAATACATCTCATAATCCAATAAGCCACTACATCGGCTAAAATTGTTTCTAAAAACTTAGACTGCGCTGAAAAAAAGAAATTAAACCAAAATCAATAGAATTAGTCTCAACATTTACCGATGTATTTTATCTATCGGTAGATTTAGGCTATTTATCGATACTTTAGCAGTATTTCTATTATTACTTTATCTTTGTAAATTAAGAATAGCTATTTATTAGCAACCAATGATACTTTTAGACCGTATTAATTCTACCGATATACAAAATATTTAAAATAACTTTTCGTTTAATCGTAAATTAATTTATTTTCTAATGAATAAAAAATACCCCTTTCAGTTGCTGCCGGTTATTTTGGCCGCGATTATATTGTTCAGTATAGCATCTTGTAAAAAGGTTAGTAATACCGTCGACAATAACGTCAACTCATCTAATACATTAAACAGCACTACCGCTACGCCGGTAAAACTCCCCATATTTGAATCCGATTCAGACATTTATAAACTCTTGTTTATGGAGGTTTCAAAGATCGGCAACCAAAATGTAAATTACGACCTGGTATTTGATACCGGTTCGGGTGGATTAGTAATTGATGCTAACGGGATTTTACCGGCATCAATGATCACCAGCAACGGCTTTAATTTTACAGGCGATTCAACCATTGTTGATGGCATTACCATCACCAGCGAGGAATCGGTTGTTGAATATGGCGATGACAGTGCCTCTATAACCAAGGTATATGGTAACCTGGCCTACGCGCCTGTTACAATTGGCGACGCAAATGGAAATGTAGTGGTTACGCGCCTGCCATTTTTTATATATTATAAGGGAGTTGATGCCAATGGCAACTTACTGCCCCAGCATTACTTTGATGTATTGGGCGTATCGCCTGAATATGATATTACCTTTTCAAATAACGCTTTTATTACAAGTCCGTTTAGTTATTATACCCCCGGTACGGGCCTTACAAAAGGGTTTAAAATAGCCGCGTTGGGTACAAGTAATTTTTCGGAAGATGGCACCTATGTGCCGGGAGTGGTCACGGTTGGTTTAACGGCAACCGACATTTCATCGGCATCGGGTTTTACAACGAGCCCGCTTCTTAATGCTGTTTCCCAGGGTGATGGTTATTTACCTTATGTTTCGGCAACGGTGACCTATAAAAGTAAAAACGTTTCTACCTATCTTTTATTTGATAGCGGGACAGAGCCATACAGTTATATCGAGGATAAAACAGCAACCGGCTTGTCATTACTGCCCACAAACACGCCTGTAAGCGTTCTGCTTGCTTCCGGGTTTACGTATAATTATACAACTACCGCCAAGGACAATTTAACTTATATAGAAAACCCCACCACATCGGGCGCTGATATTTCAATTATAAGCCTGGAGTATTTTTTAACCGGCGAGTATATGATAAATTTTGCCAGTAATACGCTGGGGTTAAAGAATAATTAGAGCGGATCGGTAAACATCGTTTATATCCTATAAAAAGCCGCCTGTTTGGCGGTTTTTTTTGTTTCAAGCATCTCGCCTGGGTGAGAAGATGCGGTGTTTCAGGCTTATTGATTATGCCAATCCATATTCAAATGGGCGTAGGTAGCTGATGGCCAGAGGCTCCGCATTTTCCGGTCACATCCTATGTTTACTCATATAACCTTCCCGTAAAGCGCTCATAAATAAATCCAGCTTGATCGGTTTAGATACGTAATTATCCATACCTGCATCATAACATTCATCCCTGTCTTCGGGCATGGCATTGGCGGTCATGGCTATTATATAAGGTTGAATAATGGAATCCATTTTACGTATGCGCCGCGTTGCTTCCAGTCCGTCCAGTTCCGGCATTTGTATATCCATCAAAATAATATCATAAACGTTCCCGGCAAGCATTTCCATCACTTCGCGGCCATTTGTAACTACCGCCGGCTCAAAACCAAGTTTATTCAAAATCCGCACAATCAGCTTTTGATTGATCAGGTTATCTTCGGCAACCAATATGTTTAGAGGGTTATCAAGGGCAAAATCAACAGATAAAACAGCCGATGCCTTGTATTCATTACTCGACAGGTATTGTTTGTGTTTAAATTCATTTTGTATAACCATACTGAGGTGATGCTGTTTAACCGGCTTGATAAGAGTTGCCGCGAATAAGTCGGGATAATTTTTTTGGTTTTCATCACCAACAGAACTCAGCAAAATAACCGGCAACTGCGGGTACATTTTCTTGATGATCCTGGTTAGCTCCAGTCCATCCATGCCGGGCATTTGCATATCTGTAATTACCATATCAAACGCTTCCCTTTCCTTCAAAAGCCTTAGGGCTTCAACGCCCGAATGAGTTTGTACCGCGTACAAACTCCATAATTCAAGCTGTGCTTTTAATACTTTTAAATTAGTATCATTATCATCAACTATCAATATTTTTTTTCCTTCAATGTCCGGGAGGAGTGCCGATTCGATCCGGTCATGGTGTACAACTTCACATTTTATATTGAAGCTGAGTCTCGTCCCCTTATTTTCTTCACTTTCTACGTTAACAGAGCCGCCCATTAAATGTATAAGCCGTTTGCTTATAGCCAATCCTAACCCAGTGCCCCCGTACTTGCGTGTTATTGATGAATCAACCTGCGTGAAAGGTTCAAACAGGTGTGAAAGTTTTTCGGCAGATATACCTATGCCGGTATCAGATACCTCAAAAGCCAGCTCCAATGTATTGCCCGTTTCGCCAGCCAAAAAAACATTTAAAAACACTTCGCCGTTATGTGTAAATTTTATGGCATTGCCTACCAGGTTTATTAATACCTGTCTTAGGCGCATTCCATCGGCAATGAGCAATGCGGGTATATGATGATCGATCTGGTATATGAGGTCGACTTCAGATTTTGATTCCCGGCCGGTAAACAAATCAAAAACTTCTTCAATACACACCCGCAGCTCAAATTCCTGCGGGTCAAGTTCCATTTTCCCGGATTCTATTTTTGAAAAATCCAAAATACCATTGATAACATTTAACAATGCTTCGCCGCTGTGTATAATGGTTTCTGTATACTCCTGCTGTTCAGTGGTAAGGTTTGTCTCGCCCAGCAATGCTGCCATGCCGATAACCCCGTTCATCGGTGTCCGTATCTCGTGGCTCATGGAAGCTAAAAATATACTTTTTGCCTTATTGGCATGTTCGGCCTCTATACGGGCCTTTTCTGCATCAGAGCGGGCCTGGTGTTCCTGGATACGCTGTTCATGAAGTTCTTCATTTAAAGCCTGAAGCTCTTCAGTTTGATTCACCAATTCACTATTCAGTGTTTTCAGTTCTTCTGATTGTTCAAGCATTTCGTGGGTGCGCTCTGTTACTTGTTTTTCAAGCACCTGCTTTTGGGCGTTAATATTTCTTACGCGATACAGGTATATACTGTATATAACAATGCCTGCAAATAATACAACCAGCGATTTAAACCACCAGGTTAGCCAAAAAGGCGGCATAACAACAATGTTAACTGCGGCGCCTTTTTCGTTCCAAACGCCGTCATTATTAGCTGCTTTTACCCTGAATACATATTCCCCGGCATTAAGATTAGTGTAGGTTGCTTTATGTTGATTACCTACATAATTCCAGTCTTTTTCAAAACCTTCGAGCATGTAGGCATACTGGTTTTTTTCGGGTATGGTATAATCCAAAGCTGAAAACTCAAAAGTAAATACCGACTGTTTATAGTTGAGCGTAATTGTACGGGTATCGAATATAGATTGTTGCAACGGCGAATTGGCAACCCCGGCCATTACCGATTTATTAAATAACTGAAAATCAGTAAAAATTACGGGCGGGATATTTTTATTTTCAGGTATGTTATCCGGGTCAAAAACATTAAAACCGTTTATGCCGCCAAAATAAATTTCACCGGAAACAGCCTTTAAACCCCCGTTAAGCGAAAATTCATCGTCCTGCAACCCGTTTTGCATGGTATAATTTCTAAAGGAAGTTTTTTGAGGATCAAACCGGCTTAACCCTGTATTGGTACTAAGCCACATATAACCTTTATCATCTTCAACAATACTGTATATTGTATTATTTGCCAGGCCGTTTTCGGTAGTATAAGCAATAAATTTATGGTGCGCCTTATCATACCTGTTTAAGCCGCCACCTACGGTGCCGGCCCATATATTACCATTTTTATCGCCATGTATGCAGAAAACGATATCATTTGAAAGGCTGCTGTTCGCTTTGTCCAAACGGCTAAAAGTGCGGGTTGCCGGGTGATAGACCGCTATACCAGCATTGTAGGTGCCAACCCATATATCCCCATTTTTATCTTCATAAAAGCACCGGATATAATCGTCGCCTATTGTATGTATGTTATTGGCCTCGCTGCGGTATTTTGTAATTTTTTTTGTATACGGATCGAGCACATTTATACCCCCGCCATTAGTGCCGATCCAGAGGTTATTATGGCTGTCTTCAAATAAGGCAAACACTCTTTCGTCAGATAGTTTATATGGGCCGTTTCCTTTAGTATAATTGGTAAAAGTCTTTTTTTCTATATCAAATAAATCAACGCCGCCCGTGTAAGTGCCAATCCATAATCGGTTACCGATCTTGCTTTTTAAAAGCGCAAGTACGGCATTGCCCGATATCCCGTTTTTTACTTTATCTTCGTGAATGTAATGGGTAAATGTGTTGGTTTTTTTATCCAGCAAATTAAGCCCGGCCCCATCCGTACCAACCCATATATTTCCGTTGCCGGCATCAGCAAATGCCGTTACAATTTTGCCGGATAACCCCTGTTTATCACCATTCTGATAACGGTACAACTTAAATAATGGCAGGTTTTTATCATATTTACTTATCCCGCCCGAATAGGTAGATACCCATAATATTCCTAAATTATCCACTAAAACCGCCCTTACAGAAGCCCCGCTTAAACTCATATTATCGCCGGGTGTGTTTTTATAAGTTGTAAATGTGTTGTTGCGGCTATTGTAATAGTCAAGCCCCTGTTCGGTGCCAACCCATAAATTTCCGTTTCCTATCGATGTAACCGCATAAATGCCATTATGGCTTAAACTTAAAGCATCCTTCGGGTTATTTACATGATGCTGAAAAAAGCCTGTTTTCGTTTCCAGTTTATCCAATCCCTTATCATCGGTCCCCACCCAAATGTTTCCGTTTCCACCATCTGCAAGCGCTTTAATGTCATTACTGTTAATGGTCCCCGCATCCCGGTCGTTGTGCAGGTAGGTAGTAAATTGACGCGTTTGATTATTAAAAAGTTCCAGGCCGTTATCCGTACCTACCCATAAACGTTGCCGGTAATCCGTCAGGATGCAATTTACCTGGGAATTGTTTAGGCTGCCGGGTTTATTATCAGCTAAATAGCGGGTTATTTTATTGGTTTTGGGGCTTAAAGCATTAAGCCCTGCATAAGTGCCTACCCATAAATCCCCATTATGATCTTCCTGTATAGCATTGACGCTGTTATTGCTTAATGTGTTTGGATTAGCAGGGTCATTATAATAATTAATAAAGCTGTCGTTGGCGCGGTTATACTTGCTCAAGCCTTCTTTAGTGCCGATCCATAAGTTGCCGGCTTTGTCCTGGAACAAGGCGGTTACGCTGTTCCCCACTATACTGCCCTTATCATTTACCTTGTTACGATAAACCGTAAAATGATAGCCGTCGTATTTATCCAACCCGTCTTCAGTGCCAAACCACATTAAACCATATTTATCCTTTAAAATACAGAAAGCTGTATTTTGCGAAAGCCCGTCTTCGGTTGTAATATGTGTAAACTTAACGTTTTGCTGCGCGTATACATCCCGGCACCATGGCACCAGCGCAATTAAGAAAACAAATAACAACTGGTTAGCCCGGCTTATCAAAGTTTTATACATCGGTATATAGTTTATAGCTTGGCAAATAATTTTGACAGAAGGCTTAATAGGACACTAATAGGACACGGCCACAATGAGCTGTCAGTCTTTATAATTATTTATAAAACTTTATCGTTTATACTGGTAAAGAGGTTTACGAAAACAAATATAAATATGTTTACGAAAACATAAAATGCAAACGCCCTATACAGCTTTAACACAATAGGTTATAATTTGTTTAAATTTACTTCGACTGAAGACTTTTGGCTTTGAATAATTGAGACGCATTACCGGGCATAAAACAAAAGTCTCCGAGCTTTAGAACTCAATTTTTAAATGATCATATGCGAAAATACAATAAAATCCAGGCCATCGGCGGAACGATTAATTCTCTTTCGCCCTGGTTTTAAAATCAATTTCCTTAATAATTTCATCGAGTTTTTCAGTCGCTTCTTTAAATCCACCAATTAGCCATGCATTATTTTCGTCGCTGGGGTCGTCATAATTAAATAACTGCGCCAATCCTAAAATAATTGCAACCTGCGAACGTACTTTATGGGACTGTATCCATGCTATTTCATCAAGCTGACCCCTTTGTACACCTATTCGTCGCAAATTCTTTTGGTCTTTTTTAATATGCCATAGGATTGATATGACAACGATAATGATGAGAATAGCCGAAGAGGTAATAAGAATAAGCAGCCATTGGTATATTGATAGAAATGATTGCTCCAGCACCTCCACATTGTTCATTGCCAATTCCCGCACATGCCTTTCTCCGCGATCCATTACTGCTCTTGTGACGGAAATCTGATTTAATTTATTGACTGTTTTACCCGGTAATTGTGAACTTCCAACACGTTCCTGCAAGATCCATTTCATTTGTGCTTTCAATTGTTGTTCAAGCGTATCTGCTATTTTTTCACTTTCCACATCCTCTGCTGCTTTTTTTATTTGCGCGACATCATTGAGAACATCATGAGCATCACCTGAGTACATTTCCAGGTATTTTTCAGAAGCAAGTCCATTTGATGTATAAATGATAGCCGCACTTTTGTAATCATCAGACAGTTCTTCATAGGCACCCACAGCCTCGTTTGTTTCTTTGGCTGTACTGTTTGATTGCTGGATTAAAGTATATCGTACATGGGTAAAATAGAATACAAACAGTAATAGGGTAATGCCAATGGATAGCAGAATAAAATAGTATTTGTTACTTACTGCTTTCATTTGGTTGATTGAATATACGATAAAGATACCTATCTTCTATGAACTAACCGGTGTATTATTAATCGTTCGGGATATACATTTCTCCCCGGCAATTATTTTCACATCGTTGCAGGGCATCCGGGAAAGCTTACCGCATTAAGGAGAATTGATGTTTCTGGATGGAAGGCTGCTTTATTAACACTTTCTCCAGACTCTTTCGACTTTGAATTGTCAGGATGAGAAGATTCGAACTTCCGAACTTCCCGACCAGGTCGGGACGCGACGACCGGACATAAAAAAAGTCTCCAGGCTTTCGACTGAAGACTTTGAATCGTCGGGATGAGAAGATTCGAACTTCCGACCTCCAGCACCCCATGCTGGCGCGATACCGGGCTACGCTACATCCCGAACTTTAATCCGCATAATCTGCGGGGCACAAATATAAATATCCCGGTTAGATTTGACAACTTTTTGAAAGTTGTCAAATCTTTAAATAACATTACATTAACAGTTTCTCAATAGCAGCCATGGTTTAGGGTACTATGCGCAGGGCAAACGCATTAAAATAGTTTGCCTGTATGATTTATTAGAGGAGGCACCTACGGAGCCTATATTATTATTGTTTTATTTTTCTATAAACACGGGGCTACGCTGTAGCCAGCACCGGCCTATTGCTTTTCAGACTTCAGAGGAGTCTCGTGTTTATAGAAAAAACAATCCAACCGACTTGGGCTCCGTAGGTGCCGCCTTAATTCGCATAATTATTTTTACTGTTCTTGTGTCCGTGTTAAATTATTGTTCGGATTAATTGTTTTTCGCCAATCTGAAAATAAATATAGCAGGATAATTTTATTTTCGTTTTAATTTAATATTCATCCTATCATCTGATGTATATAGATCCCCTGGTTAAATACTGTGCCCGGTAATTTTGGCGCTCCAATACCAGGCGCGCGACGGGTCTTGCCGCATAATGCTGTCCAAGAGTTTATGATGCAGGTCGGATGTTTCGTACAATTCCCCGGTATCATGGTATTTGCTCAGCATGGTTGTCTTTAATTGTTTGGCAAAAGACTTAAACAGTTCTGTTAATATCTTATTCCTCGATGCCTCGGCTATTGCCATATAAAAATCAACATGCGCGTCTATATATTCGGTGGGTAAATTATCATCGGCGGCTTTTTTCCGCTTGCGCAGGAAGTGTTCCATTTTTGAAATATCATTGCCTGTGCGGTTCCTGGCCGCCATTTCAGCAATTTTTAGTTCTAATAAATGGCGCACCTCATTCACTTCGGTGGCATCGGCACGCTTAAGCCGCTGGAACATGGTTTCGTTAACGCCCGAGTTATCTTCAATAAAGGTGCCGATGCCCTGCAGCACCCTCAGGTAGCCCGAATTCACCAATATTTTTACCGCTTCGCGGATGGTGGAGCGGCCCACGCCAAACCGATCCATTAATTTTTGTTCAACCGGCAATTGCTGGTTAACGGCATAGTCGCCTTTTAAAATTTGTTCCTGTAATTGTTCCGCGACCTCAACCGCGAGCGATTTCCTTTGTATTATAGCCATCGTATCATCTGATGAGTACAAATATATAATTTTATTTATAATCCGTTATTTTTTTTGCGTTATTATTATATTAATTTTTTAAAACAACACTAATTTTCACGAATTGAATCGAATTGCATGAATTTTCCTGTCTTTTGGTTATAAAGAGGTTTGAAGAAATAGTTTTGTCCTGCAAATAAGTTTAGCTTTAAGTATACAAACAATAGAAATGATCCATGCCGGTTAATTCTTTCAATAAATACACCTTTTAAAATTCGTGTAATTCGTGTGAATTCGTTCATTTTCCCGGGGAGATCGTTTTTAAAACCTGTCGGCGGTTTTACCCTGCGCCACCGCTAAAGCTACCGCGTGCCGCCTAAGCTTTAGCGGTGGCGCAAGGCGGCACGCGGTATCTTTCTCCTTTCCCTAAGGTTAGGGAAAGGCATCGCACAGTCCCGCAAGCCCCATTTTCTTTCATTTTATACCATCAAAGTTACGCGGAAAAGCATTTATAATCTTAAAAGCGATTTCCCTGTGCCTTTTCCTTTTAATTCGTGTAATTCGCCTTAATTAGTGTGAATTCGTGTTGTTTCTTTCTAATTTTACAGCCTATGAAAAAACTCACATCGCTTGCCTTTGGCTTAGTTTTATGCCTTACGCTTGTATCCTGGGGCTACGAGGGTCATTATGCCGTGGCTGATATTGCTTCAAAACATTTAACGCCTAACGCGCAGGCTGCAGTAAAAAATTTATTGGGCCATCTGACCATGGCTGATGTAAGCAGCTATGCCGACGACCTGCGCGGCAACCCGGCCTTTGCAAGCACAAAAGATCTGCATTATTTAAATATCCCCATGGGCTATACCTTCGCGGAGTTTTCAAACTATATCAAAACCAGCCCGCAGGAAAATGTTTATACCGGTATACTTAGGTGCATCAACACGTTAAAAGATCCTAAAAGCGGAAAACAGAACAGGGAATTAGCCCTTGAGATGCTCATCCATTTTGTAGGCGACTGCCACCAGCCTATGCACGTAAGCCGCGCCGAAGACAGGGGCGGCAACAACATTACGGTTAACTTTTTGGGCAGCAATACCAGTTTACATGGGCTTTGGGACTACGGCCTGATCCAACATGAAAAGATAAACTATAAAGACCTGGCCGCCAAATACGATGATGCCACGCCGGGGCAAATTGCAAAGTGGCAAAGCGATAGTATACTAACATGGTTATGGGAATCGTACCAGGTTACTGCCATACTTTACCAGGAAGCTGCCGGCAACCCCAACTTTGACGAAAAATACTACCAGGAGCATATCCCCGTTGTTAAAAACCGCATTGAAAAGGCCGGGATACGGCTGGCCGGGGTTTTGAATGATATTTATAAGTAATTGTAATTCAATATTTTAACAGTAGCGTTTTAAACCTAAAAAGCAAGATAGCTTCATAAGCTCATTGATAATAAGTATTCCGCATTAAGCCCTTGCGCCGCATTCGGGCGGAAAGGAGGATAACTATTGGCTAACCCCTTGTTTTCCCATCAAAAAACAATAGTTAATAACTTTTTCATAAAACGTCAAAAAATCACCTACTTACTAAAACTTTATTTTGTACATCACGTAAACAAATACTTAACTGATCTCGTCCGCAGACACTTCTTTAATCTGGTTACGTTCTTTGTATATCCGCTTAAAAATAAATAAACCACCTAAACCTTATCACAATTTAATACCCCAAACATGGAAACAAATAATTCAGAACCTCTAAAGCTATCCAAACGGGAAACCGAAATACTTCGGTTGATCGCAGCCGGGCAAAGCAACCTGCAAATAGCCGGCGTATTGGTAATTAGCGAAAGTACCGTAAAAAAGCACCACGAAAAACTTATTCATAAACTACAGGCGCACAATGTTGCACAGCTTATAGTAAATGCCCGTTTAAAGGGACTTCTATAATATTTGTTGGTACCGTTTCGCCTCACCCTGCCCTCTCCAAAGGAGAGTAATAGCCTATGAAAAGACAGATGGATTATTTGCAAAGCGAATTCCCTCCCCACGGGCTAATCTATGCACACATCTTAAAAAGGGGAAATTACTGATGAAATTCACATGATTTACAAGACAAATTCAATAAAGGAGGCACCTACGGAGCCTATAACTCTATTGTTTTTGGTTTCTATAAACACGAGGCTCCGCTGGAGCCAGTCATTTTATATGACTTTTACTCCAGAGGAGTCGCGTGTTTATAGTATTACAAGAGAAATAAATCAGGCTCCGTAGGTGCCTCCTAACTTGTGTGCATAGATTAGCCCCACGGGAGGGGTGCGGCTGCCTGTGTGCAAAGGCAGTCCAAAGGACTCCTATGGAGGGAGGGGTTTCGCCGCTATGCATCCTTACGAAACCCCTCCTTTCCTTTCCCAAGGGCTACGATGTGTACACATCTTTTATCATAATACAAAAATACTTTAACCCTCTTTCTCGCGCAGCGAAAGAGAGGGTGGTCGAGCGAAGCAATGACCGGGTGAGTCCTCACCAAGCGACATTACCGCCAGTGCATTGGCGGGCTATTACTCGCCCCGACTAATCCGCCAAAGGGGGCGGATGGTCGGCCCTCTCTTTCGCTACGCGAGAAAGAGGGTACGGGGGATATTTGTGTACACGCCGTAGCTCCCCAAGGAGGGAATCGCACAAGGCGGTTGTTTTGCCTAGTTATTGCTATGCGGACGCTGGATGCACAATAATAGATTCATAATATTCGCTAACCTATTACCGATTGTTTATGAGTAAAAAAGCAGAAACCGTTTTAAAAAAACAGTTTCTGCTTTTTAGCGGTAAAAGTTATTAATTATTTCATAGCTTTATAAGTCCCTTGTTAATAAATAATAATGAAAAACAGATTTAAATATGTTTTATATATTACATTATATATTATAACAGTAATCCCGATAGCCATCGGGATTGGAATTATAAGCTCCTGCAAAACCCCCTATGCCCCAGCGCCCATAACTGCTGTAAATAATTATTTGGTTGTTGAAGGATTGATCAATATTAACGATTCCACCTTTATCAGTTTAAGCCGCACGGTGGGCGTAATGAATGCTTCAACAGTAAAACCGGAACTAAAAGCCACTATATCCATTGTAAGCAATACTGGTGGCAGCTATCCTTTAAAAGAAGTTGGCAATGGCATGTACTCCGCCCCATCGTATAATTTAAGCGCCGCAAATCAATACCGCCTGATGATAAAAACATCCAGTGGCAGCACTTATGCGTCTGATTTTGAACAAACCAAGGTAACACCACCTATAGACAGCCTTATCACGCAATTCAAGCCCGATGGCTTGTACATCAGCGTAAACGCCCATGACGCTACCAACAATACCCGCTATTACCGCTGGGACTTTGACGAAACCTGGCAGTTTACATCCTATTTTGATTCGCACCTGACGGCCCAGGGGGCGGCAACATCACCGGCAGCTATGTCACCGCTTTATGCGGGGCCAGGCATATCCGTTTTGCCTCGCACCAATGATATTTATCATTGCTGGGGCAACAATACCTCCCATTTGATTACCATCAATACAACCGCGGGCTTAAGCCAGGATATTATCCAAAACCAGCCTATAACCTTTGTAGCCTCCTCTTCCGAAAAGCTATCCATAAGGTATAGCATCAATATCAGGCAATACGCCCTTACACCCGATTCCTACGCTTTTTGGACCTTATTGCAGAAAAATACCGAACAGTTAGGCAGCATATTTGATTCGCAGCCATCGGCCACAATTGGCAATATCCACAATATAAATAACCCGGCCGAACCAGTGATTGGTTACATGAGCGCATGTACGGTAAGCCAAACCCGCATTTATATCAACTATACTGATCTGCCAAAAAGCTATGTTGCTGATTATCAAAACAACACACCTTATAACCAATACACCTGTGTGCTACAGAATCCGAACGTTACCGTACCTGGCGTTTGGGTTTACTGGGCCAAAACTGGTGAGTATGAGGAATTTGACTATTTAATAAATGCTTATCCCTATAACCCCATTTTTATACCTATAGATGTCATCACTCCTTTTAATCCACTTACCTTGGCAGGCAGCGTGACAGCCGCAATACCCGCATGTGTGGATTGCACCTTGCGGGGAACAAATGTAAAGCCTGCGTTTTGGCAATAGGCTGGTGAGCGGTATAGGGTTAAAAGTGAATATATTGTAAGGACGTATTACTAAATATCATAATTAAGAATGCAAAAACGGTTTAAATACATTTTATACATTATGACAGTGATAAGCATAACTGCCTGCAAAACCCCCTATACACCCGCGCCAATAACCTCTGTAAACAATTATTTAGTAGTAGAGGGCTTAATTAATATTAATGATTCCACCTATATCAACTTAAGCCGTACGGTAGGAGTAATGAGTGCCTCAACGGTAAAGCCGGAGTTAAAGGCTACTATATCCATTGTAAGCAGTACTGGCAGCAGCTACCCTTTAAAGGAAGTTGGCAACGGCCTTTATTCAGCCCCATCCTACAATTTAAGCGCTGCCAATCAATACCGCCTGATGATAAAAACCTCCAATGGCACCACTTACGCGTCTGATTTTGAGCAAACAAAAGTAACCCCGCCGATAGACAGCTTGATTACAGATGCGGAACCCGACGGGTTGCATATTAACATTAACACACACGACCCTCAAAATGCGACCCGCTACTACCGATGGGATTATTCGGAAGAATGGCAATTCACTTCTTATTTTGACTCACACCTGACGGCCCAAGGTGCTGCAACCTCACCCGCAGCTATGTCGCCACTTTATTTAGGTTCTGGCATATCTGTTTTGCCGCGAACTAATGATATTTATCATTGTTGGGGTGGCGATGCCTCGGCTACCATTTTACTCAACACAACCGCAGGCCTAAGCCTGGACATTCTTCAAAACCAACCCATAACCTTTGTAGCTTCATCCTCTGAAAAGCTGTCTATAAGATACAGCATAAATATCAAACAATATGCGTTAACACAGGACGCATACAACTTCTGGACATTGCTTAAAACCAATACCGAGCAATTGGGGAGTATATTTGATGCCCAGCCATCAGCGACAATCGGCAATATCCATAATATAAATAATTCTGCCGAAGTAGTGATCGGTTATATCAGCGCATGCACCGTCAGTCAAAAAAGGATATTTATTGACCATACAGCCGAACCTATAAACTATAGTAATGATTATCAAAACAACACACCTTACAATCAATACACCTGTGAACTACAGAATCCGGATAGTACTGCGCTCAATCCTGGTCCATCAGGTATATTAGTTTACTATAAAAACGAATACCAGGAATTAGACTATTTGATAAATGGTTACCCCATTAATAAGACGCTTTTTGTGCCTATAGATGTGATCAAGCCTTTTAATCCACTTACCTTGGCAGGCAGCGTGACAGCCGCAATACCCGCATGTGTGGATTGCACCTTGCGGGGAACAAATGTAAAGCCTGCGTTTTGGCAATAGGCTGGTGAGCGGTATAGGGTTAAAAGTGAATATATTGTAAGGACGTATTACTAAATATCATAATTAAGAATGCAAAAACGGTTTAAATACATTTTATACATTAT
>Ga0206841_1128_pt2 | contig 14926 bp, 21 predicted proteins | sample Alteio_BWOrgCont_25_FD_152851 | JGI IMG/M metagenome (GOLD analysis project Ga0206841, IMG submission 152851) | Enriched cells from forest soil in Barre Woods Harvard Forest LTER site, Petersham, Massachusetts, United States -... | ecosystem: Environmental > Terrestrial > Soil > Temperate forest >... | reverse complement strand
GGCAGGGAATAATAATTACCGGATTGCGCGTGGTGCACTCAGCGACTCGGAGCAAAGAGCCGTTTCCAATGCGGGAGCTATTCTCTCCGCGGGTTATCTTTTTGTTACGCCAACGGCAGCAGCTCATCCGCAAATTGCTGAGGCCATTGCACAAAGATTCACCAGTGAACGCGAGACACATCAGCACAATGTGCAGGAAAGGCTTAATCGTTCTCTGGATTCGCTCAACCGTGAGTTAGCGGGGCTGCCTAACTGGCAGAGAAATCAAGAAGGCGTGTATTATAGACAGCTTTCAGAATTTAGTAGTGAGCAGGCGGATATTATGCGACTTGCGAGCGATACGTTCGTGGTTTCGGGAAATCATGTTTTTGTAAATGCGGGCACTGCGCTTAATCGCAGTATTGCCGAAAATTTGCAGGCTCGGGTTGATTCGCAATCATTAAGTCCAGCCGAGCGCATTGCACATGATGCAGGCTGCAGCAGTATTTTGTCTTATGTTGCTACGCAGCTCCCCTGGGAAGATGATAATTACGTGAATTATAATCATCTTACTTCGCCACAACGTCAGGTTTTAGAGGCGCTGCAAGAGGAGGATCGTGCTGCTGTCAGTGGCAGTTCTAATAATCAATGGTGGGAGGCAAAGGGAGCTTTGCTGAGAGCGATTCGGGAGCATAGGAGCGCAAGAAGTGAACTTGCCGAGCAAACGGCAGAGATGGCGAAGCAAGCACGGATTACTGCCGGTACGGATGTCGCCCGTGCTGCGGGTTATCCTAACATGTTAGCGTATGTAGCTACTCAGTTCCCTTGGGAACCTGATAATTATGTTAATTATAATAATCTTACTCAGCCACAACGTCAGGTTTTAGAGGCGCTGCAGGAGGAGGATCGTACTGCTGTCAATGGCAGTTCTAATAATCAATGGTGGGAGGCAAGGGGGACTCTGCTTGCAGCCATCCAGCGTCGCCGGACAGGGCAACCAGACCCCACTGAAGTTCACGGCGATCCTGATATTGAGCGTGGACGCAGTCCTTTTCAGGAGCGTGACTAATGTACACAATTCATGAAACACAATCCCAGCAGTCGCCGCGCAAGAAAAAAACCTTTGTGGAGCGCGTTCGGCAAAGTGATGGCTCGGCGGCACATCTCATCAAAACCTACGATAAAGAGGACCGAGCCTGTTGGTTCTTACTCAAGGCTAATGAACGCAGTCTCGTAAGATTGGAGCATACCTCTTACGATGACATCATCGATCTTACCCAATTTGGCGAAGTGATCGCCAGCGGTTGGGGACATGAGCCCGATGATGCTGCTATCAAGAAATTAAACGGCGACAACACCTAACCATAGGCTAGAAATGCCCACGAATCCTTCCAATGCCGATGAACAAGAGTACCGGATAGAAATGGTCGATCCGGCGCATATGGAAGATATGCTTCCCGCCTGCGTGGGCCTTTTAGAGCAAGGAGATGCGGTTGATACTAGAATAGCAGCCAGGGAATTGCCGCAAGCTAGAAAAGTAGCCGTGGTATTCAAAGGTGCCGAGGTTGTTGCTGTCGGTGCTATTAAACGGGCACGTCCCCGCTATGAGGCAAAAATAGCAGAGAGTAGCGGTGCCGATCTGGGAGGTGCAGCAGAGCTTGGTTATATAGCTGTTGCATCCGAGCATAGGGGGCATGACTTAACACGCACTATTATTGAAAAATTAGCCTCAGCGCATCCTGGGCCGTTATTTTCCACCACTTCTGATGTGGGTATGCAAAATGAGTTGGCGCAATCCGGGTTTTCTCAAAGAGGCCACAGATGGCGGGGACAAACCGCACCGCTTTCATTATGGCAAAAGGGCGGACAGGAGCATTCCGTTCTTTATAGTGATATCAAACCATTGGCTGAAGGCGCGTCTCTTAAGCTGTCGTCACTAGATGAAGCGCTTTGCCGACGTATCGAGGCCAGTGAGAAACGGCTTGCTGAGAACACACAGCTGCCGTTCAAAGGATTGAGTGTCAGTTTTGAGCATGAATTTCTCGTGCCTCCGAAACCTCTGTCCATCTGGAGTAAAAAGCGTAGCGCATGTCAGAAGGCTGACACGGTCATGGAGGAATTGAACCCTTCCGAATATGCTGCTATCGGCTGTCGGATTGTCAAGGATGGAGACATGGAAGTAAAACTAGAAGGCAATAGTGTGCCGGATGCTAACGGCCACTTCTCCGTGCAATCTGGGTGTATTAAAGACTATTTCAAATTTCGCAGTAAGCTCACGCACGACATCACAAATGCCTTCCCGGATCATCGTGTCCAACGTTATTCAGAGCATGTGCATTTCAGTTTCAGGGATGGCGATGGCAATTCCGTAACAAATCTGGACCCGCGTTTTATAGAATTATTGGAAGCATCACTTATCGTGCATTGGCAAGCCGCCCGCCCGTTGGTGACGTCGATGGATATGCTTACCGACCCTCATCCGCCACGATTCAGTCATGCATATATAAATGAGATTGGCACACGCCTGGGGGTAGAAAGCGAAGACGAAATCAAATTTATTGTGCGGCGCGAATCTCCCGAGAATCACCATTACGAAGCAAGGCGTACATTGCCTGGGCCGGACAGTTCTAATCGCAAGCTTCCTTACAGCCCAATGTTAATGACTCAAGCATTGTTGGCATCTAGTGTTGATGTAGCGGTTGCCGCCTATTCTAATCCCGAACTCGCAACGCAAGTAATGGCAGAGGCAGAGAGAGTACGAGAACATCCTTATGCGTATGGTCATCAGGGAAATATCTTAATACAGGAAATAGCGCAAAGCCCAATTTTAAATCATCCCGACAGCCTGGGGCCAGAAATTACCTTATCCCTAGCGCAGGAAATGAACCGTCATCTGAATGCAGGGGCGGTAATAGTACGCCGTCCGTCTATAACAGTGCGCTAACGCATTGAATTAAAATCGTTGGAGTGCCGACAGGAGTCGAACCTGTGACCTACAGCTTAGAAGGGCATGATTTGAGGCGTCTTCAGGGTGTTCACCAGTTCACGCCACTACATCCTATTACACGCCAGAGGCAAGGTGGAACGCGGCTTCTGGATCCATGACATAATGTAACAGTGCGCATTGCCGTGAAATCCCGTGTACGGGTGTGAAGGCAGGAAACTGTAAACACAGGAGCGAACACGACTTAGTAGTCGCTGATTTTTTCATCCAGTATTTTGATTCTAAAATCAACTAACGGAATGCTTTTTGTGGGTTAAATTTCAGCATTTTTTGTTAAATCATGCCCTTATTTTAATTATTGCTTGACTAAACTCACCTTAAGGCTAATTTCTCCCCCTGATTTCTCAGAATTTTCGTGCTATGTTGCACGTTATCATGGGGGCGTAGCTCAGTTGGTAGAGCACTTGATTTGCATTCAAGATGTCGCAGGTTCGATTCCTGTCGCCTCCACCAGTTTTTTCAATAGGTTAGAAAAAATCTTATCCTCCCCAAAGTCGCTCGGGGTAACATCTGGGGTAACACAAGTGACTCTCTAGCTTGCTTTAGCACCTACCGATAACACGCTGCCACAGAGGCCCCAGAGACATTCTACTATCTTGAGTTGATAATTATCCTTCTTTCTCGGGAAGGGAACGTGTATTCCTGCATCAAAGTAACAAATTACATCAACTCGGATTGAAAATAATGATTCATACCGTTGAAGAAATAGCAAGGCTACCTATTCACTTTAATGTGCCCGAGCACCATCTCGCAGCAGATGAATATATTATTGCCATCCGCTCATTTAATACATGCCTAAATGAACTTAATAAACGCGCCTTTGAGGGTACCCGAGGGGCGAATCCGTTCTAAAGTCTTTTGGGTAATGTTTAGTCTTGCCATATAACCTCGCAAAAATGATTCCTGGGTAACACTGGGGTAACAAGAATGTGTAATCTGTAGTGAAACGACCTGATGCGATATGACTCGAATAAGGTGAATAAATCAATGAATTTGTTCGTTAAAATGATGCGATCTGACACGACATGAAATCAACTGCAAAAGAAAATTTTATGATTTGCATTCAAGATGTCGCAGGTTCGATTCCTGTCGCCATCAATCTTATTATTATATATCAATAAGTTATTGTGGTATGTATATAATATTCCATATTTAGGAATCGAACCCATATTATTATAAATCAATTAGTAAAGTATCAAAAATATGCCAATGAACAACTTGTCCATTGACGTATATTGTTCGTTAGCATAGTATATTTTTATGCTGACTGTTGTCGAAATGCCTTCGTTCATACGTTCTGTCCAGGATATTTTGGATAAGGATGGATACAAGTTGTTGATTGATCTTTTGGCAAAGCATCCTGACGTCGGTGATGTGATACCGGGTACAGGCGGTTTGCGAAAACTACGGGTGAGTCGCCCAGGCATAGGTAAGCGTGGGGGTGCGAGAGTGATCTATTATTATCACAGTGATCGTATGCCGGTTTATCTGGTTTATGCCTATGCGAAGGCTACGAGTGAAAATATTACCACTGCTGAGAAAAAGATATTCTCGGCTATTATCGACGAATTGAAGCGACAGTACAGAGTGCACTGAATAACCGAACGAGGAATATATGGATAAGGAAATTTTTGAAGGAATTACGCAAGGACTTAAAGAAGCTGTAGCGCATGCTAAAGGTGCGCGAAAAGGCTATCGTGTTCACCAGGTAAAAGTACCAAAAAAAGTGAATGTGAAAGCTATCCGCACAAAATTGAAAATGACACAGGTTACATTTGCCGAAACATTCGGATTTAGCGTAGATGCGGTTCGCAATTGGGAAGGTCACAGACGTACTCCCGAAAAAGCAGCGCGTATTTTATTGCGAGTGATTGAGCGAAACCCCAAGGCGGTTTTGGACGCTACTGCTTAATTGATTGTGTTTTGACGGTTACTTGATATGGTTCCAGCATGGAAAAGATATATGCGTAAAATTGTTACTATTTTAGTGCCGTTGTTTTTAATCCTTAACCTTTCAGGGTGCGATACGGGACTGTCTGGTGCAGGCCATGGCAATAATGACAGCGCGTTTGGCGTAATTCGTGAATCATTTAAGTTTTGACAATTAAATTTAGATAACTACAATTTTTTCTATAATCGATATTATCGAATTAGTAGAGGCGATAATTGGGCGCCACTCTTGCTTATTACTCACCCATGATTTTAATGCTTCCGATATGCGTGCGTATATAAGTTATGCGCTGCAAAGGTAGCTGTCTAGCACGGGAGTTATCTGATTCCATGAATAAATCCTGTATTTTCTCTCGGCCTTTTACCTTTATCATGATGGTCAGCTTTGTAGCGACACTGATCTGGCTCGTGACCTGTATTATTAGCGTTTACAGTTTAAGGAGCTACATCATCAAGGAACTCGATCTTTCTGCCTCATTAATGGGGGATCGTAACATGGCAGCCCTAGTATTTAATGACACCCAGCAAGCTAACGCAAACCTCAATATGTTAAGTATTAACTCATCAATCATTCAGGCGTGCTTATATAACCAGAAATGGCTGTAACCCGCTTCTGCCGGAACCATATCGGTAGATGCAAGTGAATTGGTAGCGATGCGAACCACAACACCTCGATCAACCAGTGATACCAGCCATTCCACGCCGCTATCCAGAGGAATGAAATAAGGCGTAATGATAATGAATTCCGCTTTCGCATTATTCACCAGCTGATCTAATTTTATTTCCGGTTTACTGTCAGAGGTTTCGCTCGATTGCTCGATTTTGGATGGGCTATCCGCCGCCAGTTCGGCTTTTGCCCATACCAGCGGTATCTGGCCGTTTTGAAGTTGTTTAGTGAGCGATGTTTCATGCAGGTGTTTACCCGCTGCGGAGTTCAATACATCGTTCCAATGCTGGCGTAATTCCTCGCGCAGTTTTGCAATTTCAGGCCCGTCCGAATCTGGTAGATTGAGCGCGCCCACCGGATATGATTCAGCGCTGTTCCAATATTTGTCAAAGCTTGTGGAAATTTTCCCAGTGATAGGCCCGGCGGTCAGCACATCCATATCGCGGAAATTAATGTCGGCGCTGGCATCAAAATATTCATCTCCAAGATTACGTCCCCCCATAACCGCAACTTCGTTATCGGCAATCAACGCTTTATTGTGCATGCGTTTAGTCATCTGACTAGAACGCGTGAATGCGTTACCAACATAAGAAAAAATGGATTGGTCGCGAGTACTGTAAGGATTGAAAACCCTGATTTCTATGTTGGGATGTGTGTTGAGCGCGGCAACACCGGCTCTAAAATCGTCAAGATTCCAATCATCAAGCAGCATGCGCACACGCACACCCCGATCGGCAGCACGCAGCAATGTCTCTAACAATAATTTTCCGGTCGTGTCATCATGCGTACTGAAATACTGGAGATCGATGCTCTGCTGCGCCGCTTCCACTAGCGCGATTCGCATCATGAAGGCATCGGAGCCGCTTGGAATCAGCCGGAATCCGGACTGATCACGATGCGCCTTTGCGGCCTTCGCCAGCATTTTTCCGAGTGCTGTGTTTTGTGGTGACGTGATGGCGTAAGACACAGTACGCGGATAATCGGATACAGGTGGGCGTGTGGTACAGCTAGTCGATAATAATAAAATTATCAATGGAAGGGTGCGCGGCAACATTAGCGCGTCTCACTCTGAGCAGAATCGTCACCCATTACTTTTGAAGCGCCGATAACATTAAACAGATAAGTGATCTTTTCCTGTTCCGATACATCAGCGATCGAGGCATGCGCCAGGGTAGAGGCTCCCAATAACAATACCGCGAGCAATACCCATATACGAAACATGACTATTTTTACTCACGGCTCTTTAGGCAGTGATGGCAAGGTAAGAGTTAGCGTTTGTGCCGGATGAGCAATGTAATTAGTATAGAAATACACTCCCCCCAGAGCGACTACAATACCCAGTACGACCAGCAGGCCCCCTGATAGTGCACTATTATCTGACGCCATATAAATTATCCCCAATTAGATTAAGTGGTGGAAAACACGCCGATTTATTCTGGCGCGTCTTCATTCAATTCTTTTTCAGCATGGTCAAGACGCTCTCTATCAATTTTCCGTTCCGCTTTTTTCTCTGCAATGGCCGTATGGTCAGCGCCGATACGTATACTGTCAGCCGCCTGTTTTGCAGTATCGCCACTAACCTTGTCGGCAGCCTTAGCTGCGCGATCGTTACGTAGTGCTTCGCGATCTTTCTGCAGGGCCATATCGTCTTTGCTAATGGCATCGATAGCGTTTTGAATATCATACTTATCATCTTGAATAGCGCTTTCGGCAAATGCCGAAGTGGCAATAGTAATACTGGCAATGGCGGTAAACAGTGTGAAAGTCTTATTCATAATAATTCTCCTAATAAACGGTTTAAGTGTTACGTCTATAAAGACGCTCATATGCATCGCGGGTAGCAAGCTTTGCGGTATCCCACGTAAGGCGTGAGTTCCCGCGCGCATTATCCCAGCCATTGGCCAGCTGCAGTTCGATTTCATCAAACTGATGTACTGTATAGGTGGCATAGGCCACGATCCCATAACGATAGGCCGGGGCGTAGTTATCATAACTTGTGGCAGAATTGAAATAGGAGCGGTGCTTGTAATTATCACGCCAGTAGATATCTTCCGTGGTTGGATTAATTATCTGAGTGGTTTCTTTTCCGGCTAAAGCCCCTATCACTCCACCGATTGCCACTCCGGCAACCATACCGGGATTGGTAGATTTTTTTGCTTGATGGTTAGATGTCATAGGAATCTTCTTGAGGAGGAGTTTGTTCCTTTAAAGGAACATGGGGATTGAGCCAAACATAGTGACCCCGACATAATGAAACGATGCGGTATAAGTTATCGGTATATATTTTTTACGTAAGGGTCTTGAATATCGGATCGGTTATTCCAACACGTAATTATATTCATCCCAATCATCATCACATGGCAACATATCCTGCCCTAAGTCCGAATGCCTATCGCATGGTCGTGTAATCTCGAAAATATCAAATTCTTCATCAAGCAAACAGATATTTGTTGGTGCGTGAATATTCACGGGAGCAGGATTGGGGTGTGCGGGTATGATAATCTCCTGATATGTAAGGTTGCTATTTTGCATCGTTTGCAGGCGCGGTATCAGCGATAGTGGGCTTTGGCGTGGTTGGATATTCGCTGCTTGTTTGCTTCTTGCCATGATGATGCTTGGAATGTTCATGATGCAGCGCCCGGGTTAACGTTATCCGTTCTTCTTGTGAAAGGCCGTCAACCGCTGAAGCAAAAGCCACTGTCATATTGGTTTCCATTTGGTCGTGCAGTTGTTGCAAATCCTTGCGCTTGGCAAGAAACGCATCTTTGTCGAAAGTTGGCGCTGTGAGGATAGCATGGAGGTCACCGTGCAATTTTTCGACCTGCATCTGGAGATCCTTATTATTTTCGCGCGCCTCTTTCATAGTATCGCGAAATTGTGCGGCATCATCCTTGGGGAGCTTGCATATAGCACCTTCCATATAGGATGGACTCATATCCTGTCCTTCTTTGCCATACCATTCAGAATTGGCCAGAACTATGCTAGGGAAGCTAAGCGTAAGCAGTAATGCCGTCGTTGTTAAAAGTGTTTTCATGTTGAATGCTCCTGTTGATTGGCGTCCCTTGTATCAACGAGATAGTAAGGATGCAGTACGGTTAAAGCATGCCTGCATAAGGATGACATAAGGCATCAAATGCTCCAAAGGTTCTTAGTTGGTTCCTTACGTGATCCTTATCAATTGGCGGATAACTCACATCGTATAAAGATTACGGATGGCATAGCCTGAATTACTTTTGCTGCAGCATTATGCTCAGTATAACCAATGTTTAGGAGAATAGTATGTCGAACGCACCACAAGCTCAAAAGCCACAGGCTCAGCAGAACACCCCATCTTCCAACCAGAACCAGAGCAAAACCACCGCTCAGGTTGGCAATAATGTGAAGAAGGATGAACCGACTGCACAAAGCGGCAAGGACAGCATGAAGAACGAAGGCGGTAGCTGTTCTACCTCTGACAATAAGCCTAAATCGTCCAACGCTTAACTTTTGCTAACGATAGGGAGTCGGGCGCACCGCCCGATTCCCTGTTGGCTTGAGAAAGAATACAGGGTATAAGGAATTGTTTTTTATATCGTGAGTTGTACACTGCTTGCGCTCTGACTATAGAGCCTTTTAAGGTAAGCCGATTATGCAATCGGATATAAAAGAAAAAGCCGCTCTGGAGCATAAGCAGGCACCTAACGACGGACAACACAATATATCACTGGCTGATTTTATTCGTGAAAATACAGGCCAAATAATAGCTGAATGGCAAAAATTTGCACAGACACTAACGCATTCCGGCAATGAACAAACGCCGTTGGCGCTGCGTGATCATATTCAGGAAATACTTGCTTTCATCGTAAAAGATATAGAATCCCCGCAAACCAGTGCGGAACAAATACAAAAATCGCAAGGTGGAAAAGAAAGAGATTCCTCCATTACCGCAGCGGAAACGCATGCGGCTTTGCGCTTGGCCGGTGGTTTCGATATCGACCAGATGGTTTCGGAATACCGCGCATTGCGCGCCAGCGTGATCAAACTATGGAGCAGGGCCAATACGCAAATGAACAGCGCCTATGTAAAAGATCTGACACGCTTCAACGAATCTATTGATCAGGAACTGGCGGAATCGGTGAGTCATTACACCCAAAAAGTCGCTTATTCCAAAGATTTGTTTGTGGGGATATTAAGCCACGAACTGCGCAATCCGCTGAATGTCATCGCCATGTCGGCGCAACTTATGCTGAACATCGGATCACCTAATGAACGGCATGGCATGTTGGCCTCTCAGATTGTCGAGAGCACCACCCGTATTACCTCACTCGTTGACGATCTCCTCGATATGACTCGCGCCCGGTTTGGCTCCGGGCTTCCCGTGGTCAGGGTTCCCATGGACATAGAATTTATCACTCAGCAAATCATTGATGAAATGCGCAGCAAAAATCCTTCGCGTACCATCAATCTCGTATTCTCAGGCGATGGGAAAGGGGGATGGGATAAACCACGCATTGCCCAGATATTATCGAACCTAATCGGCAACGCCATACAATATGGCTTCAAGGATTCTATTATCGGAATAACGGTGAAATGCGACGTAGAAGACATAGTCATATCCGTGCACAATAAAGGGATGCCAATTCCGCCTGAAAAAATGGCTAATTTGTTTGATGCGTTATCGCGCGCGGTTATCGATACGGGAGACCATCCGGGCGCGGTGAATCTTGGGCTTGGACTTTATATCACCAAGGAAATCGTGGTTTCGCACGGCGGGACGATTGATGTTACCTCCACGGAAGAAGACGGCACAACCTTTACTGTACAGTTGCCGCGCGCAGCTTAAGCGACAAGTTCGACTAAGACGTGCGCTTTATCCAATTCATGCAGAATATTGGTAAGCGCCTTCATATCTACGGGCTTAACCAAATGGTGATCGAAGCCCGCTTCCTTGGTGCGTTCACGATGTTCCTGTTGTCCCCATCCTGTCTGTGCTATAAAGACCGTATTCTGAAGGGCGGGTTCTTTTTTCATTGCCTGGCATATTTCATAGCCATTCATTTCCGGTAAGCCGATATCCAGCAAGACAACATTGGGACGAAACGATTTGGCCAGTTCAATAGCGGTGGGCCCATCGGTCGCCATCTCCACCGTGTGCCCGAAAATTTCCATGGTCCACATCATGATTTTCGCGCAATTTTCATTATCGTCTATAACGAGTATGCGATAGCCATTGAGGTTCTCTGAAGTTGGTTCTAACAGAACGGCAGATTGCATTATTGCCATGTTGCTAATGGGACAGAAAGATTACGGTCGCTTCTTAAATAGAAAGGCATACATTCCTCCGTTACGGTTTCGGCTAATTTTTTTGTAGCAGAATATGCGAATGTTAAGCAGGCACTTTAATTGAATCGATGGCCAATATGCACCGGCATAGGCATTGCCTGGCTGCATCCTATACTTTATTCAATGCTCTGGAAAAGAGACGTTTATTTACGCCCAGAGTAAAGGGAGGCAGACCCATACCATACGGCAAATCGAGAATAATACAATCCGTTTTCCTAGAATAAGCATGGTATCAGTTTATTTGCGACACTGTGTTTATTGCTCAACCTAGGTTTAATGCTCAAAGATCGAATAGTTGAGATTTGAATCTGTGGTTTTCAACTTGTAAGTTTGACCAAGTAATATTCCGTCTCTGGAACACGAACCCAACGCTTTTTGGTGTAAAAAAACATCAAAAAACATGGTTACAGCAATTTCGTTTTCAATGTTTCTTGTTCGCTGGACGGATCCAATAAAATCCAATGTCATCCGCTAAAATCCGAATGGGGTTGGGGGCATAATTGGGGGTATAAGAAAAACCAATACTAATGATTATTTAATATAATCAATGCGATATTCCATAAATGTGAGGGATGTCGCCACTTCTGAAGTCATCCCAAAATAACCAAAAATACTAGGAAAACCAACCGATTCGGTATATACCGTTATCTGGAGGCCTCTAGTGGTATCTGAAAAAATCCCCCGTTAAAAGGGGTATCACTAGGGGAATACCCGGTATTTCTAATTGTTGTTTTCGGCGCTCTCCATGAGATTGTCTGTACGGCAAACCAGACGTACCAAATACATGGCAGAACATAGCAATAAGAGATCTTAAAAGCTTTACGCGCCCACCTTTGGTTAAAGGCAAATTCGCACAATAAGAAGCTTATGTGATTTTGTGGCTATTTTTGCCGGAGGAAAGATTAGCGATTTGAACGCCCAGCCGATACGTCTCATGGTAATCATCAGGAACATTGGCTGCACCGATAATGTTAACGCCACCCTTATGCAGATCATGCTTAACCGCTTGCGCCAGACGCTGCGCATTGTCATGCGGGCCAGAAATTTGCGCATGCTTGTCCGACAAATCTGCCGCTTTTACAGCGGGAGGTACTGGAATATCCATTAGGCTTCCGGCAATCCCCGGTATGAAGCCTTGCTCAGCGCGTTTTTTTGCCAAATATTCGCTGCATTTTTGTTGTTCGGCCGTCAGTTCGCCGTCTTTCAGCTTAGGATCTTTTAGGCTGGGATCGAAATAATCCATACTATAGAGGGCGATATTAGGATGGCGCTTTTGAAACTCTTGCAATTTTTGCACAATAAACGCGTCCGGTGCTTCACCGAGCTGTTTAGCCGTCTCCGCCATATAGCTACCTTTATCCAGCGATTCCCCCAAAACGCCGTCAATGTTCGGAGCAATCTGATCCAAGGTATTTAAGCTAAAACCATGCCCCCACTCGAATCCGCGATTGACGATAATTTTCATCTTGGGATGATCGCGATGCAACTTTTCAAAAAAATCTTTCAAAGTAGCGACGGTTTCAGGCGTTGGACCGGCCGAAGTCAGCGTATCGAGCGTATCGAAAAAAATGCCGTTGCAGCCTTTTTCCTCCACCTTTTTTATTTGCTCCTGCAAATGATCTTGCCATGCTTTACTGGCCATCGATGCATGCCCAACCGTACCCCACTGAGCCCCTGCAGGCGGCTTCACGATTGATGTAAACGCATCGGTTTTGCTGAGCTCCACGAATTTATCGTGATTGGACTCCCAATCCCCCATATCGCCAATGCTAACATAACCCAAAATTTGAGAGGATTTATGCTTTCCTTCCTGTAATTTCTTGAGCTCCGCTATTTGCTCCGGTTTATACCCCGTGGATTCCACAACAATCATTTTGAAATTAGGAACCGCCGTTTTAATTTCCTCATAGAGCTTTGCATTTTCTTCTGCCGTCTTCTTCGGATTATTGGGATTGCCGTAATAGATGGCATAAGGGTAATCGGATTTAATATCAGCGCGCGGCTGCGGAGCGTGCGCTTCCTTCCCAAGCAATAGGGCCGCAGCGCTAACGGCTGCGCCAACCATTGCCGATTGCAATAAAAATTGCGGTATTTTCGTTGAATCGCCCGACATCACCATTCCCTTCAATGCACCAATTAAATGAAAGTAACGTATGTATAGAGCTATATCAGCTAATAATCAAACTACTGGTCAAATTGCCTCAAACTGAGAATTGGCGTGCCCGACAGGAGTCGAACCTGTGACCCTCAGCTTAGAAGGCTGATGCTCTATCCAACTGAGCTACGGGCACCCAAGTCCTACCTACGTGACGTAAGAGCGCGGTGCAACAAAAACTTAGCAATATGGGCAAAACCTTAAAAAACCGCAGTTTACTACTTTGACGAGAATATGCTTGCGTGTTTCCTTAAGTTGCTGGTATTTATGCCTCCCGTTTTAGGGCTTTTTTACTGGCCGTGGGGGCGATTAGCTCAGTTGGTTAGAGCGCCACGTTGACATCGTGGAGGTCGATGGTTCGAGTCCATTATCGCCCACCATTGTTCGAACATTTTTTGTGTTTTGATACAAATGGTTGAATGTTTGTCTACGATAAAAGAAATTGATGTAACTCCTCTAAAGACCATGCCTTTACTGTGGGGTCTTCGTGTTCGATCTCCTTGTCAGTCATAATGACTTTGAGATGAGGAATTGATTTGGCACTTATCGATTCAATTCTTTTTTTTTCCTTATCAAGGTTGGAGAGGGAGTCAAAAAAGAAAAAGTACTTACCGTTGCCATTTTCGGGTTCTGACCATTCAATGGATTGAAATAATACAGGATCGTTAACCCGCAGATAACCCTTCAGCATATCCAATGCTACATAGGACGTTTCAGTGTAATAAGCGGCTACTTTCATGATAACCCCGCACTATTACCAGACGCACTCATCTGCTCTATTACATCTGCGCTAAAACGCCCGTGTGTCCGTAAAAGATGGCGCTTGGCATCGTCTGGATTATTGTTCACTTCAATTGGAGAGCGGGTATGCACAAAACCTCTTAAATTGTCGATGAATAGGACATCGCCATATTCAAGAGGAAATTGATATGTCGCAGGTGTGTTTTCCAAGACGGACAAAAATTTATTTAAAACCGATTGGGCTTCTTTATCATTAGGATCAGCAATAGCACGGCTTGAAAATAATGCGGACGGTATGGGATTACAGCCATCTTCCCGTGTTTTGCTGGCTAACGAATTGCAGCAACGCATTCATAACATCAAACGTTTCTTGAAGGATCAATCACAAAAAACGCTGCAATATACCCCTAAGGCACTTATCGATATTATCCATTACCCGCAGGAGTGCGTTAGTACGTGAAAATACCCGTAACGCTCACCGACCTCGCCATCTTCAGCGCCCCCGGCTTATCGGCTTCCACCTGTACGCTTTTGATACGTTTATCGAGTGAAAGGACAACTTTTCCAATGTCGTTCACTAGTTTTTCAATCAAATTATACGATGATGCTTCCAACTGCTTCACAATTTCATCTTCGATCATGGCGTAATCCACCGTATCCTTCATATCGTCGCTGACACCGGCCTTATCGGTCTCGACATGCATCTCGATATTAAGGACAACTGTCCGCTTCGCCAGTTTTTCCCAATCGTAAACACCGAGCATGGTCGACGCCTGCAGGTCTTTAATTTTCAGGATCATCATAACAAATGCTGTCCTCCGTCTATGTATATCACCTGACCGGTAAGCGCCTCGTTTTTGCATAAATACTGCGCCGCAGCGGCGGTTTCTTCAAGCGTCCCTAGTTTTTTAAGCGGTAATTCCTTGGCAAGCTTATCCATATAACGCAGATCCAAATCATCCGACGGCAGCATGATGCCGGGGCATATGCCGTTCACCCGAATATCAGGCCCCAATTCGCGCGCTGCCATGAGCGTAAAATCCGCCAGCGCTTTGTTTGATAGTAAATAAGCAAAATGACTGCTCTGCTGAAGCTCGAGATACCAACG
>Ga0206841_1131_pt1 | contig 14933 bp, 28 predicted proteins | sample Alteio_BWOrgCont_25_FD_152851 | JGI IMG/M metagenome (GOLD analysis project Ga0206841, IMG submission 152851) | Enriched cells from forest soil in Barre Woods Harvard Forest LTER site, Petersham, Massachusetts, United States -... | ecosystem: Environmental > Terrestrial > Soil > Temperate forest >... | reverse complement strand
CGTTTACATTACGATGGAGCCTCAAGAGCCTGGCAAGGGAATTGAGTTTGTGGATGCGGTTAAAGGCGGCACAATCCCCCGGGAATATATTCCCGCAGTTGAAAAGGGCGTTATGGAAGCCAAGGACTCAGGTGTTTTGGCGGGATATCCTGTTGTTGATTTTAAAGTGACCTTGACCGATGGCTCTTACCATGATGTGGACTCAAATGAAATGGCCTTCAAGATTGCCGCTTCGATGGCTTTTAAAGATGCGATGAAAAAAGCAGGACCAGTTATTCTTGAGCCGGTGATGGATGTTGAAGTCGTCACTCCGGATGATTTTATGGGTCCGGTCATGGGCGATCTTCAATCAAAGCGTGGAAAAATTGAAGGCATGGAATTGCGCGGAAACGCCCAAATTATCCGGTCTAAGGTTCCTCTTTCTGAAATGTTTGGCTATTCCACCAATCTGCGTTCCATGACTCAAGGCAGGGCGACGTATAGCATGCAGTTTGCGTTTTATGAAGAAACGCCTAAGTCGATTCAGCAAGAAATTATCGCGAAAGTTAACGGTTAATAAATTCGGTACTTCGGATGAAGTGCTAAGGGAGGCGTGTCGATGGCAAAAGAAAAATTCGTAAGAAACAAGCCGCACGTGAATATCGGGACGATCGGGCACGTCGATCATGGAAAAACAAGCTTGACGGCGGCGATCACGACAGTGTTGGCGAAAAAGGGATGGGCGACCGCCAAGGGATACGCGGATATCGATAATGCCCCGGAAGAACGGGAACGCGGAGTGACGATCAATACGTCACACGTGGAATATCAGACGGAAAAGCGCCATTACGCGCATGTGGACTGCCCGGGTCACGCGGACTATATCAAGAACATGGTGACGGGAGCGGCCCAAATGGACGGAGCGATTCTGGTGGTCAGCGCGGCTGACGGCCCGATGCCCCAGACTCGTGAGCATATCCTGTTGGCCCGCCAGGTCGGGGTGCCTTATATTGTGGTGTTTTTGAACAAGTGCGACATGGTGGATGACAAGGAATTGCTGGAATTGGTCGAAGAAGAAGTACGAGACCTCTTGACGAAGTACGGATTCCCCGGCGACAAGACCCCGGTGATCAAGGGTTCGGCGACGAAAGCCTTGGAAGGCGATCAGGGCGAATTGGGCGAAAAGGCCATTTTCGCGTTGATGGACGCGGTGGACAGCTATATCCCGGAGCCCAAGCGCGATGTGGATAAGGACTTCCTGATGGCGGTTGAAGACGTGTTCCTGATTACAGGACGCGGAACGGTGGCCACGGGCCGTGTGGAACGCGGACGGGTGAAGGTGGGAGATAACGTGGAAATCGTCGGAATCAAGCCCACGAAGGACTCAGTGGTGACGGGTGTGGAAATGTTCCGCAAATTGATGGATGACGCCCAGGCGGGGGACAACATTGGAGCGCTTCTCCGCGGCGTGGACAAGAAAGACATTGAACGGGGCCAGGTATTGGCGAAGCCCAAGTCAATCAACCCGCACAAGAAGTTTAAAGGCGAAGTATACGTGTTGACGAAAGAAGAAGGGGGCCGTCATACGCCGTTCTTCAATGGATACAAGCCGCAGTTCTTTTTCCGCACGACGGACGTGACGGGAAGCGTGAAGATGCCGGCGGGAGTGGAGATGGTGATGCCGGGAGACAACATCACGATGGAAATCGAGTTGATTGTGCCGGTGGCGATGGAAAAAGAATTACGGTTCGCGATTCGTGAAGGCGGCCACACCGTGGGCGCCGGCGTCGTTACCGAAATTATTGAATAAAGAAAAGGCGAGGCAATAATGGCGACGGCCACGAGTCAAAAAATTAGAATTAAGTTAAAGGCTTATGACCACAGGCTTTTAGACCGGTCAACAGTTGAAATTATTGAGACGGTCCGGAGAACTGGCGCCATTGTTTTGGGACCTGTTCCTCTGCCGACTGAGATTAATCGTTGGACGGTTTTGCGTAGCCCGCACGTCGACAAGAAGTCTCGGGAGCAGTTTGAAATTCGGACTCATAAGCGGTTAGTGGATATTGTGAACCCCAACCAAAGGACGATAGACGCTTTGATGAAGCTCGATCTTCCTGCTGGTGTGGATGTAGAGATCAAGTTGTAAGGGTGAATGAAATGAGCGAAAACGTGAAAACCTTAATAGGGAAAAAAGTAGGGCAAACCACGCTATTTGAGGAAAGTGGCAGGGCTACCCATGTCACCGTTTTGGAAGTGGGTCCTTGTGTGGTTATTCAAAAGAAAACGCAGGAAAAAGAAGGTTACAACGCCCTTCAATTGGGCTATGCCGAAAGAAAAGAAAAGCACACGACGAAAGCTCAACAAGGACACTTTAAAAAATCGGGAGCTACTCCGAAACGTATTCTTCAAGAGGTGCGAGTTGATGATTCGACCCCATATCAAGTTGGTCAAACCTTGACGGTCGAAAGTTTAAAGGATGTTGCCTGGGTGGATGTGGCCGGTGTGACTATCGGAAAAGGTTTTCAAGGTGTTGTTCGTCGCCATGGTTTCACGGGCGGTCGTAATTCTCACGGTAGCATGCATCACCGTCAACCGGGTGGTATTGGCGCTTCTTCTGATCCTTCTCGCGTTTATCCAGGTACTCGTATGCCAGGGCACATGGGAGCCAATAAACATACTGTTTTGAATTTGAAAGTCGTTAAAGTGGATTCTGATAATAACTTGTTGTTCGTTAGGGGAGCCGTTCCTGGTGCTGATGGCGGGATCATTACGGTTCGTCCCAGCGTTAAAAAGTAATTAAAGGTGAGATGAAAAATGCCTAAAGCAAATTTATACAATCTAGTGGGTAAATCGACCGGACAGGTTGAGCTCTCCGAAAATGTTTTCGGTTTAAAGGTTCGTACTCATCATATTTGGCGCAGCGTGACTACACATCTTTCAAATCAGCGTTTAGGAACGGTGAAGACGAAAAGTAAGGGTGAAGTTTCTGGCGGCGGAAAGAAACCCTTTAAACAAAAAGGTACGGGTAATGCTCGCCAGGGATCTTCGCGTGCGGTTCAATTCGTGGGAGGCGGTATCGCCCATGGTCCGAAGCCTCGCGATTATTCGCTGGAACTTCCGAAAAAGATGCGTCAACAAGCGCTGGCGGAGTCTCTTTCAGATAAAGCCCAAAATGGAAAAATTTTTATCATTGAAGATATTAAGTTTGATGCGCCCAAAACCAAGCAGGCTGTGAGTTTATTAAAAAGTTTAGATTTGGCTGGGAAAAAATGTTTGATTGTTTTGAATCAAACGAACCCGGCGACTTTTAAAAGCTTTCGAAATGTTCCCAAAGTTAAGGTTTTGTCTCGCAGTAATTTAAATACTTACGAAGTCATGAATCATGATGTCTTGGTTTTGACACAAGAAACTTTGAAAGAACTGACCGACGCAAAATCGAAGAGTTCTTCTCATAAGGAAAAAGTCTAATGAAAAAATTACAGGATGTCATAGTTCGTCCATTGGTGACTGAACGAAGCACTGAACTTAAAGAAAAGGGTAAATATTCTTTTGAAGTTCATCCGGACGCGACGAAGAAAGAAATTAAAAGCGCGGTTGAGACGATTTTCAAGAAAGAAAAGGTAGAGGTTCTCAAAGTCAACACAACGAATATTCCGGGGAAGATTCGTCGATTTGGCCGTCATGTTTCTAAGGCGTATCGCTGGAAGCGGGCGATTGTTACTTTGAAACCTGGCCAAAAAATTGAATTTTTTGAAGGGGCATAAAAGTCATGGCCATTAAGATTTATAAACCAACTTCGGCAGGCCGTCGAGCGATGACAGCCTTGACAGGTGAAAATTTAACTAAAAAAGCTCCGGAAAAATCTTTGGTGCTGCCGCTCAAGTCCACCGGTGGACGTAATATGTACGGACGCATTACAAGTCGTCACCGTGGTGCCGGACATAAAAGACAATATCGCGTGATTGACTTCGGCCGTGGAAAACTAGGTATGACGGCTAAAGTAGTGGCTCTGGAATATGACCCAAATCGTTCTTCTCGCATTGCCTTGTTGCAGTATTTGGATGGTGAGAAGCGTTACATTTTGGCTCCGGAAGGTTTGCAGGTCGGTGATCAAGTTGTTTCGGGACAGGGGTCGGACGTAAAGCCGGGTCACGCCATGAAATTGAAAGACGTGCCCTTGGGTTCGCTCGTTCATAATATTGAAATTCGTCCTGGAAAAGGCGGTCAATTAGTCCGTTCGGCTGGTGCGGTTGCGCAGTTAATGGCCCGCGAAGGTGATTATGCTACAGTTAAGTTGCCATCGGGTGAAATGAGAAAAATTCATGTCGAGTGTACTACTTCGGTCGGTCAAGTCGGTAATCTGGATCATATTAACGTCAGCATTGGTAAAGCCGGTCGTATGAGATGGATGGGCGAACGCCCCCAATCACGCGGTGTGGTCACCCGTCCGGGCGATGGTCATCCAATGGGCGGCGGCGAAGGTAAAAGCTCTGGTGGGCGTCATCCGACGACTCCGTGGGGAAAACCAACAAAGGGTTATAAGACACGTCAAAACAAATTGACGGATAAATACATTGTGAAACGTCGTAAATAAGGAAGAGGTTTAAAAATGGGTAGATCTTTAAAAAAAGGTCCTTATGTTGATCCGAAACTTTTGGTGCTGGTTCAAAAAATGAATCGGGCCAATGAAAAGAAGGTAATTAAAACTTATGTCCGTCGTTCGTCGGTTCACCCGGAATGGGTTGGCCACACGTTCGCTGTTCATAACGGAAAAAAGTTTATCCCTGTTTTTATCACTGAAAACATGGTCGGGCATAAATTAGGTGAATTTTCTCCGACTCGCACGTTTAAGTCGCATGGCGCGGTTAAAACGGAAAAAGCGGTTGCTTTAAAGTAAGGCTGGATTAAAGAGGTATTAGAAAATGCAAGCACAGGCGATTTCTCGATATTTGAGGGTTACACCTCGTAAGGCTCGGCAAGTAGTTGGGTTGATCCGCAAAAAGCCGGTGGCGGAAGCCTTAAACATTCTGGCCTTCACTAAGAAGCGAGCTGCAGGTGAGTTGGCTAAAATTTTAAAAGCCGCTGTTTCAAATGCCGGTCAAAACACTCGCGTTGATATTGACCGATTGGTCATCAAGTCTGTCCAAGTAGATGGCGGGCCGATGATGAAAAATACCCGTCGTTTTATCCCACGGGCAATGGGCAGGGCTAGTGCGCTTCATCACCGTACCAGTCATATTAAAGTCGTGGTTTCGGACGAAATTAAAAACTAGTAAAGGGTTTAGGGGGGCATTTTGGGACAGAAAATTAATCCGATTGGTTTAAGAGTCGGAATCATTCGTGACTGGGATTCACTTTGGTTTAATGCCAAACATAGAATTTATACCCAGACTTTATTGGAAGATATTCAAATTCGTAAGTTTGTCAAAATTCGTTTGAAACACGCCGGTGTGGCTAAGGTTGTTTTAAAGCGTAAAGGTGAAACTGTTGAAGTTGATATTTTTGCTTCCCGCCCGGGGATTGTGATTGGAAAAAAGGGTTCGGAAGTTGATAAACTCAAAGATGAGTTGAAGCAATTTACGAAAAAAGAAATTCGTATCAACATCAACGAAGAAAAACATCCTGAGACCAACGCGCAATTAATTGCCGAAGGTGTTTGTGGTCAATTGGAAAAGCGTGTTGCGTTTCGCCGTGCGATGAAAAAATCCATTCAAAGCGCCATGGATGGCGGCGCTAAGGGGATTAAGATCATGTGCGCTGGCCGTTTAGCAGGGTCTGAAATTGCTCGAACTGAATGGTATCGTGAAGGTCGTGTTCCTCTTCACACTTTAAGAGCGGATATTGATTATGGTTTTTCCGAAGCGAATACCACCTATGGAAAAATTGGCGTGAAGTGCTGGGTGTTTAAACGTGAGATTTTTGGGGCAAAAGACAAACAAGAAGAAGTGGTTGTCGCGAAGCCAAAACCGGCTCCTCGGGAACGTAAGGTTGCTGTAACTAAGCCAAACCAAGCTTAATCGAACATAGAGGGATTAGATCATGTTAATGCCAAAGCGAGTTAAATATCGAAAGACGATGAAAGGCCGTATGCGGGGCAAAACCAAAAATGGCGCTAGCTTTGCTTTTGGTGAATATGCCTTAAAGTCTCTGGACGCCAGTTATGTGACGGATCGCCAGATTGAAGCCGCTCGTGTTGCTATCAACAGGCATATGAAACGTGTTGGAAAATTATGGGTTCGTATTTTCCCAGACAAGTCAGTTACGCGCAAGCCTGCGGAAGTTCGCATGGGTGGCGGTAAAGGTTCGCCGGATCATTGGGCGGCAAGAGTGAAGCCTGGAAGAATTTTATTTGAATTGAGTGGTTGTCCGGAAATAGTAGCTAAAGAAGCTTTTGAGTTGGCTTCTCATAAGTTGCCTGTTCGCACTAAGTATCTTTCTCGTGCCCAAATGGGAGGCGTTTGATGAAATCTAAGGAAATTCGTGAATTGAACGTTGAACAGTTAAAGCAGCAGTTGATATCGAAAGAAGAAGAGCTTTTTAACTTAAAAATTCAACTTTCCACAAAGCAACTAGAGAATCCCATGAAGATCCGGGATGCTCGACGCCATGTGGCTCGGTTAAAAACCATTCTTCGTGAAAAAGAAAAGGGCTCAAAAGCCTCGTGAGGAGAAGAAGTTAATGTCATCTGATAATACGAAACCCTTATCAAGGGTGAAAACGGCTGTCGTTTTAAGCCGGAAAATGGATAAAACAGCTGTGGTGGCGATTGAGCGGTTGGTAAAGCATCCGCTTTATCACAAGCTCATTCGTAAACGCAGTAAATTTAAAATTCATGATCCAAAAAACGAAACTAAAAAAGGTGACGTGGTTTTGATCGCCGAAACAAGACCTATTAGCGCCGATAAACATTGGCGTTTAGTGAAAATAGTCAAGAAGGCTGTTGAGATTGAGGAGGCCAAATTATGATCATGCCTCAAACCATGCTCAATGTGGCGGATAACAGCGGTGCTACAAGAATTATGTGTATTCACGTATTGGGTGGAACCAAACGTCGTTACGCTGGGATTGGGGACGTTATTGTGGCTGCCGTAAAGGAAGCGATTCCCGGCGGTGGTGTCAAGAAAAGTGAAGTTGTTAAAGCCGTTGTGGTTCGTCAACGACGAGTTTTTGTCCGTCCGGATGGTTCGACTGTCCGTTTTGACGAAAATGCGGCGGTTATTATTAATGATCAGATGAGTCCGCGGGGGACCCGTATTTTTGGACCAGTCACGCGCGAGTTGAGAGAAAAGAATTTCATGAAGATTATTTCTCTGGCGCCGGAGGTTTTGTAAATCATGCATGTTCATCGTGAAGATACAGTCGTCGTTTTGGCCGGTAAAGACCGGGGTAAAAAGGGACGTGTTCTTAAAATCATCAATAAGACTGAAAAAGTGTTAGTTGAAAAACTTAACATGGTCAAAAGACATACCCGACCCAATCAGGAGTTGCCTCAAGGCGGTATTGTTGAAAAGGAAGCCGCAATTCACGTTTCTAACTTACAGGTTGTTTGTTCGAAATGCGGTAAGCCGACTCGAATTGCAAATAAGATTTTATCGAGCGGCAAGAAAACTAGGGTTTGCAAAAAGTGCGGCGAAATTTTGGATAAGGAAAAGTAAGATGGCGACGATTTTGAAAGATAAATACAGTAAAGAAATTATTCCGGCCTTGATGAAGAAGTTTGATATTAAAAATATCATGCAGGCGCCTAAGGTTGAGAAAATCGTGATTAATGTTTGTGTCGGAAAAGCGGCTTCCGAAAACAACATTAAATTACTGGATATGGCTGTTGAAGAATTAACCGCTATCAGTGGCCAAAAACCGGCCATAACGAAGTCTAAAAAAGCTATCTCAAATTTTAAACTCAGGGCCAATCAACCCCTGGGTGCGAAAGTTACTTTGCGGGGTGATCGGATGTACCAGTTCATGGAACGGTTATTCATGGTGACTTTTCCCCCGTGTTCGTGACTTTCGCGGAGTCCCCACTCGTTCTTTTGATGGGCGGGGCAATTATACGCTTGGATTGAAAGAGCAAATAATCTTTCCGGAAATTAATTTTGACAGTGTTCAATTCATTCATGGGATGGATATTACTTTTGCCACGTCCGCAAAAAATGATGAGCAAGCCAGGGAATTATTGAAGTTGCTTGGCATGCCCTTTAGAAATAATTAGGAGAGTTATGGCTAAGAAATCTTTGGTCAATAAGCAGAAACGCAAGCCTAAATTTAAGGTGCGGGCTTATAACCGTTGCAAGCTTTGTGGCCGCCCTCGGGCTTTTTTGAGGCGGTTTGGTATGTGTCGTATTTGTTTTAGAAATCTCGCGGGTGAAGGAAAAATCCCCGGAGTTATTAAAGCTAGCTGGTAAGTTCAAGGAGAACACTGATATGTCCATGACGGACCCAATTGCAGACATGTTGACGAGAATTCGCAATGCGAATCATGTTTTTAAGGAAAAGGTGGATATTCCTTATTCCAAATTGAAACTGGAAATCGCAAGAATCCTTTCCGAAGAAGGATACATAAAAAATTATAAAGTGATTGAAGATAAGGGCCGTCCTTCTTCGATCCGTGTCTCTATGAAATACAGCGATAAGAAGGAAAGGGTTATTACAAACATTACCAGGACTAGTCGTTCTGGCCGTCGGGTTTATTCGGGCAAGGCGAAAATTCCTAAAGTCATCGGCGGATTGGGCATTGCGATTGTTTCTACATCCAAAGGAATTTTGACTGACCAACAAGCTAGATTACAGGGTGTGGGCGGCGAAGTTCTTTGTTTGATACATTAATTTTTTAAAAGTTTAAGGGAGATGTTATGGCGCGAATTGCCAAAAAACCGATTGATATTCCTCAAGGCGTCAAAATCAAGACGGATGGCGGAAAAGTTTTGGTGGAAGGGCCAAAAGGTTCTTTAAATCATGAATTGATGCCGGGTTTGAAATTAGACGTGAAAGAAAAATCTCTTTTTGTTTTGCCGATTGAAAATGCTGGTGTGGAAGCTAAAGCTTTGAACGCTAGTCACGGTTTGACACACGCTTTGATTAAAAACATGCTTCTTGGTGTTTCATCCGGTTTTGAAAAGAAATTGGAAATCCAGGGCGTCGGTTATCGCGCTGCGCTGGATAAAGGAAAGTTAACCATGTCCCTTGGGTTTAGCCATCCAGTTGTGATGGAACTGCCTAAAGGTATTACGGTTGATATCGAAAAACAAACGCTTTTGACCGTTAAAGGTGTTGATAAATATTTGGTAGGCGAGATGGCTGCAATGATTCGTCGGGTTAAGCCACCCGAAGTTTATAAGGGAACAGGTATTCGTTATTCTGGCGAATACGTGCGTAAGAAGGTCGGTAAGACGGGCGCTACGGGTAAAACCGGCGCTAAATAAGTTTTAGGAGTTTCGGCGTTGGAACATCAAAATATTAAACGTATTCGTCGTCACACGAGGATTCGCAAGAAATTGGCAGGTTCGACTGAAAGACCTCGCTTGGTAGTGCATCGCGGTGCTAAAAATATAACTGCCCAGATTGTGGATGACGCAAAGGGAATCACGATTGTTTCTGCGGCAAGTTTTGACAGCAATCTGCGTGGCAAGGTGAAATTCGGCGGTAATGTTGAAGCGGCAAAAGCAGTCGGTGTTCAAATTGCCAAGTTGGCTAAAGAAAAATCAGTGAATCGTGTTGTGTTTGACCGTGGAGGCTACATATTTCACGGTCGCATCAAGGCCCTGGCGGAAGCAGCTCGCCAGAATGGTCTGGAATTTTAAGGGTTAAGGAAAATTATGGCGAGACTTGATGCATCTAAATTTGATTTAAAAGAAAAAGTCATTCATATCAACCGTGTGGCGAAGGTCGTCAAGGGTGGAAGGCGTTTTAGCTTTTCTGTCCTAGTTGTGGTGGGCGATAGTCATGGTCATGTTGGAATTGGAACAGGTAAAGCGAGTGAAGTTCCGGATGCAATCCGTAAATCAGTGGATGACGCTAAGAAGAATCTAATTTTTATTCCTTTAAAAGGAACGACTCTTTATCACGAGATCATTGGTGAATTTAAAGCGTCTCGTGTAATGTTGCGTCCAGCTGCCCCTGGTACGGGCATTATTGCGGGTGGCGGTGTACGTGCGGTTTGTGAAATGGCTGGTATTACGGATATTCTTACGAAATCGATCAAATCCGATAATGTATTTAACGTGGTGCAAGCGACTCTCAAGGGTTTACGGGCCGTTCGTTCGCCTGAAGTTGTTGCGGCTTTGCGTGGAAAGACGGTTGAGAGCTTAACGGGAGTTTCTAAGTCATGAGTGAATTAAAAATTCAATTAATAAAGAGCCTGAATGGTCGTTTGCCCAAACATGTGAGGATCGCAGAAGCCTTAGGCTTGAAGAAGATTCGCCAAACGGTTGTTCGCCCTGACACGCCTGTTATTCGCGGTATGGTCGAAAAAATTGATTATCTTGTTGAAATAAAAAAATAAGGTTAGAACTATGAAAATTTCCCAATTAAAACCAGCTCGCGGATCTGTGAAACGCCGCAAAATTGTCGGCAAAGGTCCAGGATCGGGTCACGGAAAAACGGCAACGCGTGGTCATAAAGGGCAGAATTCCAGAACTGGTGGTGGTGTTCGTCTTGGGTTTGAAGGTGGGCAAACACCGATTTATCGAAAACTCCCTATCCGTGGTTTTAAAAGCATTGGTAAGGTGATTTTTGATGTGGTTAATTTGGATCAATTGGCCAAATTTGAAAATGGTTCTATTGTCACTCCCGTCGAATTGAAGCGAAAGGGTTTTGTTGGCGGTAGTGATCCTGTTAAAGTTTTGGGGAATGGTGAATTGAAAAATAAATTGACAGTAAAAGCTCACGCATTTAGCGCTTCAGCTCTTGAAAAAATAAAAGCCGCGGGCGGAACCGCAGAGGTTTTGTAAGTGTTTTCAGCTTTTGCCAACATCTTTCGCGTTCAAGAACTTAAAAACCGGGTTCTTTTTACCTTTTCCATTTTATTGGTTTACCGCATTGGTATCCATGTGCCCATTCCTGGTGTTAACGTGGGAGCTTTGGAAACTTATTTGGCTAAACAAACGGCCAGCGGAGTTCTTGGGTTTTTAAACCTCTTTTCAGGCGGGGCCTTAAAACAAGCCTCGATTTTTGCTTTGGGTGTCATGCCCTATATTAGTATGTCTATTATCCTTCAATTATTGACGGCAGTTATTCCTTCTTTAGAAAAATTGTCAAAAGAAGGAGAAATGGGTCGCCGCAAAATCACTCAATACACTCGAATTGGTACGGTCGCTTTATGTGTTATCCAAGGAATGGGTACTACTTATCTGCTCCGTTCATTCGGGGAAAGTTTCATTTATCATTGGGGAATCGGATTTCAGCTGATGACGGTTTTGGCCCTGACCACGGGTACTATTTTCATTATGTGGCTTGGTGAACAGATCACTGAATATGGTATTGGCAACGGAATGTCTCTTATTATCTTTGCTGGTATCGTAGCTGGCTTACCGGAACAATTAACCCAAACCTATAGAATGTTTTCAATTAATCAACTTAATCTTTTTGAGCTTATTTTGTTTTCGGTTTTTACTCTTCTGACAATCGCTTTTATCGTTGTTTTGCAGCAAGGCGCCCGTAAGATACCAGTTCAATACGCGACCCGAGTGGTGGGTCGTCAGGTGTTTAAGGGTCAATCTACTCAACTCCCGTTAAAGGTGGATTATTCCGGCGTGATCGCCGTCATTTTTGCTTCTTCGATTTTGATCTTTCCTTCCCAAATTGCTCGTTATCTTGAGTCGGCTGTTTCACCGGACAGCTGGTCTTATGGTCTTTTTGATTTTATCGTGACTAATCTATCGCCCGGCGCTTATTTTTATTATGTTATTTATTCGTTTTTGATTATTTTCTTTTGTTATTTTTATACGGCTATTGCGTTCAATCCGATTGATTTATCTGAGAATATGAAAAAGTACGGTGGTTTTATTCCAGGTATTCGCCCGGGACAACCGACCGCCGAATTCATTGATAAGACTTTAACAAGAATCACCATCTGGGGTGCCTTGGCGGTTTGCACAGTTGCGATTGTTCCCGAAGTAATTACCAGAAATTTACACATTCCGATTTATTTTGGTGGGACTTCACTTTTAATTATTGTGGGTGTTGCGTTGGATACGATGAAACAAATTGAATCCCACTTATTGATGCGTCATTATGATGGTTTTATGAAAAAAGGGCGCCTAAAAGGCCGGAGCGCATTTTGATAAGAATTATACTTTTTGGTGAACCAGGAGCAGGCAAAGGGACTTATTCGGCTGAACTGGTGAAAAAGTTTGGAGTTCCCCAAATATCTACCGGTGATATGTTGCGTTCCGAAGTTAAAGAGGGAACCGATTTGGGGAAACAAGCCCATGAGTTTATGGAAAAAGGACAATTGGTTCCGGATATGATGGTCATTGAAATGGTACACAACCGTATTCAACAATCGGATGCGGCTAAAGGCTTTATTTTAGATGGATTTCCGAGAACGGTTACCCAAGCGGAAAGTTTAGATCAAATGCTGCATCAGATGAAGATCGAATTGAGCGGTGTTATTAAAATTGAGATTAGTAAAGAAACAATTCTTTCGCGTTTAACCGGCCGTCGAGTTTGCACTAACTGTGGCTCGACGTTTAACATTGCAACGATGAAACCTAAGCGAGAAGGCGTTTGTGACAAATGCGGGCATGATCTGATACAAAGACCGGATGATCAACCTGAAACCATTTTGAATCGTTTGGCGGTTTATCAAAGGGACACGGCGCCTTTGATTGAGTTTTATGAAAAAAGAAATTTGCTGCGGCCGGTTCAATGTGAAGGCCCTTATAACGAAGCTTTATCAAGAGTTTTTGATGTGTCTGAAAAAATGGCGAAAGTTTAGTGATAACTATAAAGTCTGAGGCTGAATTAAAATTAATGCGGATTAGCGGAAAAATTGTTGGCCAAGCGCTGGCGGAGATTGGCCATAAAATAAAGCCGGGAGTAGTTGCGCAAGATATTGACAAATTTGCTTATGATTTTTTTAAGAAGAATGATTGTGTCCCCGCGTTTTTGGGATATCACGGGTACCCAGCTACCATCTGCACCTCGGTCAACTCGGAAGTTGTCCATGGAATTCCTGGAAAGCGTATTTTAGAAGAGGGTGATATTGTTGGTGTTGACATAGGCGCTTATTACAAGGGTTATTGCGGTGATTCGGCTCGCACTTTTCCAGTGGGAAAAATTGAAAAAGAGGCTGAAAGGCTTCTAAAAGTTACTTTTGAGGCGTTAAACATAGGTATAGATCAGTGCCGGGTGGGAAATCGGATTTCTGATATTGGTTACGCCATCCAAAAGTATGTTGAAACCCATGGTTTTTCGGTCGTTCGTGATTATGTGGGTCATGGTATCGGCCAAGCCATGCACGAAGAACCCCAGGTACCTAATTACGGGAAACCGCATCAAGGGCCCAGAATTGTTGAAGGAATGTGCCTTGCCTTGGAACCGATGGTAAACGTCGGAACAGAGGACGTAAAGGTTTTACAGGACGGCTGGACAGTTGTAACAAAAGATGGTAAATTCTCCGCCCATTTTGAAGACACCATTGCCATATTGGCGAATGGGCCGGAAAACTTGACGAGAGTTTAATCAAGTCCTTTTGGTAAAGATTTTGGAGGCATATGGCAAAGGAAGACGCGATTTCGGTAGAAGGGATTATTGTTGAAGCTCTCCCTAATGCCAGTTTTCGGGTAGAGTTAGAAAACAAGCATGTGGTTTTGGCACATGTTTCTGGAAAGATGAGGATGAATTTTATCCGTATTCTTCCTGGGGATAGGGTAACGGTAGAGCTTTCGCCCTATGATTTGAACCGAGGCAGAATTACTTATCGGTTTAAGTGACATAAATGTAGTAAATAAGGAAGGAATTGAAAATGAAGGTTCGGTCTTCGGTTAAGCCGATTTGTGATAAGTGTAAAGTGATCCGCCGTAAGCGGGTAATTCGTGTGATTTGTACTAATCCCAAACACAAACAGCGTCAGGGATAAGGAGAGTATATGGCCCGCATTTCTGGAATTGATTTGCCAAAAGAAAAACGCATTGAAACGGCTTTGAATTATATTTACGGTATTGGACCTTCGCTGTCCAAAAAGATTTTAGTGAAAGCGAATGTAAATGCGGATATTCGTGTTAAAAATTTAAAAGATGACGAAGTGGGTCGCATTCAAACCGCGATTAACTCCGAAAACATAAAAGTCGAGGGCGATTTGCGCCGCGAAGTTTCAATGAACATAAAACGATTGATCGATGTCGGTACTTTTCGTGGGAGCCGTCACCGTAAGGGTTTGCCGGTGAGAGGACAACGGACTAAGACCAATGCGCGCACGCGTAAAGGGCCCAAAAAGACGGCGGGTAGCGGACGTAAGAAGGAAGAGTAAACCTGATTTTACTTGTCATGAGTAAAATATAATTTTCGGTTAATGAGCATTTTAAGGAGAAAAAGAGTGGCAGAAAAAGTTGAAGCGAAAATCGAAGTCAAAGATGAAAAGACGGCTCCGGCCGCCGGAGCTAAAAAAGGAAAAAAAGCTCCTCGTAATGGTGTGGTACACATTCAATGTACCTTTAATAATACGCTGGTGACCATTTCAGACGCAAAGGGAAATGTGGTGGCGTGGTCTTCAGCTGGTTCGGTTAATTTCAAAGGTAGCCGTAAATCGACACCTTTCGCAGCGCAAGTTGCAGCTGAAACAGCCGGGAAAAAGGCTGTGGATGCCGGAATGAAAGCGGTTGAGATCTACGTGAAAGGTCCTGGTTCGGGCCGTGAGGCCGCCATTCGTGCTATTCAAACTTGCGGATTACAGATTCTTCTTATAAAAGACGTTACACCGATTCCACATAATGGTTGCCGGCCGCCTAAGCGCCGGC
>Ga0206841_1129_pt1 | contig 15070 bp, 9 predicted proteins | sample Alteio_BWOrgCont_25_FD_152851 | JGI IMG/M metagenome (GOLD analysis project Ga0206841, IMG submission 152851) | Enriched cells from forest soil in Barre Woods Harvard Forest LTER site, Petersham, Massachusetts, United States -... | ecosystem: Environmental > Terrestrial > Soil > Temperate forest > O... | reverse complement strand
ATCAGACCAAACCAATGCAGACCTTGACGTTTTGATGCTCACCCAGGGTTACCGCAGGTTTGAATGGAAAGAAATTATGGATAACCGTTACCCGCAGGTAACCTACCAGCCTGAAAAGTCGTTATCCATATCGGGTACCCTAACTAACTCATCAGACAAACCGGTTGCAAAAGGGAAACTAAGCGTTTTGGCTTTGTCCGCCAAAACCGTTATTGATACCACCACAGATGCCGACGGCAGGTTTGTGCTGAACAATGTTGAATTTGCAGACAGTACCAAGCTGGTTATCCAGGCCCGCAAGGCTAATGACGGCAGGAATGTGAATATATCGCTGGATAATAACCGCACCGTTCCGGTTATCTACAAAAGCAACATCGCCGATGCGGCCGAAAATGACACCCCGCCGTTTTTGAGAATGGCAGGAAGTATAAATGCAAGCGTAAATGAAAAGGCAGATACAGCTCAGCTTGCCGTTAACATAAAGGCCAATACTGTGTTGACAGGCAAAGACTTAAAAGAGGTAGACATTAAAGCCAAAAAAAGGGCTGCGGATATGCCGATATTTCAGGGTATGCCCATGGAGGAATACGATTTAAGCATGGCGCAGGCCCGAAATTATAACTGGGTTTCTGATGCTATACGGTTGAAAATTCCCTCATTTGAAGGATATGGCAGGGTAATTATAAATGACATGGTAAGTAACTTAAGTAATGGCAATCCTTTAAAATTAATTGACCCCAATGATGTAGAGAGTATCAGCTACCTTATAAGTCATGTCGCTCCGCCTTTAAAAAGAATATATCCCAACACGGTTGTTATCACCACCAAAAGCTACGCCGGTACAGATACCATAAAACTTAAGAATTTTAACAAACCCATTGATTTCGCCAAAAACAATACGCTCAAGGATGTAACTATTAAAGAGCATAAAATAGACCCGCCCGATAAATCAAACCTTTGGGGATCAACACGGCCGCTTACGGTAGTAACAGGGAAGACACTGGAAGACTATACCAATATAGTGCATGGATTAATAGTAAAAGCTACGGAAATACATTATAAAAATGATAAAATATATGACGCAATTCCATCACCGTCGGGTGCACACCCAACGCCAATACCTGTGGTAATAGACGGTTTTTTAATGAATAATGGTGATAATATTGATGATCATGTGATCGCAAGTAATGTAGAGGAGGTAAAAATTGTGCAAGGCCAGGCATTTAAACCATTATATGGTATCAGCCCCGATGACCCTAATGATAAGGTCATCATTATAACCACCAGGCAATTTGCAGGCACAACATACGCAGGCGAAAAGCCGGATACCTTAAAAAACAATGCCATTGCCGGCAACAAAGGCAAAACACTAAAAGATGTAACTATAAAAGACCATAAAGTTGACAAGCCTGATCAGTCAAACTTATGGGGTTCAACCAAGCCTGAAAAAATAATAAGCGGCGAAAAAATGCAGGAAATGGCCATGACCATGATGGGCTTAGAAGCTAATGTGCCTAATATTCTTCCAAAAGATGGTAAGATTTATGATGCCAGCCCGGAGGCGGTGGGACAGGCTAGAAGACAACATACACCATTGCCTCCTATACCTATTGTACTTAATGGAACGCCAATAAATGTTAAAGCAGATGACATTGACGCAATGGTAACAGCCGATCAAATTGAGAATGTAAAAATATTACGGGGTAATGAATTTAAAACGTTGTATGGTATCCCTTATGAAGATCCAAATGACCGGATAATTGTAATTACCACCAAACAATTCGCGGGCACAGCAGGCATCGGCGAAAAAGGCGATACCCTAAAAAACAATGGCCTTAAAAAGGTTGCTTTAAATGAGGTTACCGTTAAAAGCCGCAAAAACGCCGGTACAGAACTTAACCCCTGGCAGGCGACAGTAACGGCTTCGGCTAACTTGAACGGCCCCGGCCGGGCAGACCAGGTAGTAGGCGCGGCCAGCCTGGAGGATTGTTTACAGCTTTCGGATTGTTTACAGGCTAAAATACCCGGCTTAGTAAAAAAGGGGGACAACCTGTTTTTTACAATGCACATGGCCCAATCTATTACCAGTCCGCCGCCTATTGTATATATGGTTGATGGTGTAACTATTGGCAGCAGTTTGGATATGCTGGACAATAGCATTATTGTTAGCATGATACAAACCATCGAAGTTTTAAACAGCAGCAGCTATTTAAATGTGTACGGCAGCGCCGCCAGCGGCGGGCTGTTAGTGATCACCACCAAAGTTGGCAGCGGCGCCGCTAACGATGTGATCGCTTACAAAAGTGTGCCTGGTGTTATCTACACTAAATTTAACGGCTTTTATAAGGCGAAAGAATTTTATACGCCCAAATACAACGTCGAAAATATAAATACAACCGATAACCGTACGGCTGTGTACTGGAACCCTAATATTACTACGGATGACACCGGAAAACTCCCAATTGAATATTTTAATTCGGATGTAAAAGGCATTTACCGGGCAGTTGTTGAGGGCATTGATAATGACGGGAATATTGGCAGGTTTGTTTATAGGTACAGGGTGCAGTAGCGCCCGGAAAGTAAGACTTACGAAGTTTACTAACCAATTCGCTATTAAACTTCGTAAGTCTCTTGCCGCCTTGATTTTGTGTTTTATCGGTATAGGGTGCAGTAGGAGTTTGCAGTAGGAAGTGGGCAGTAGGCAGTAAGGGGGCGTTCCCCTTTGTCTGAACCACGATTTTTAGGATTCAAGGATGCCCAGGATCCCTGTCGCTTTGAATTAACTCAATAATAATCATGTTAATCCTTGAATCCTAAAAATCGTGGTTCAGACAAAATAATTCGCAACATTAAACTATATAACCATTTATATATGAACAAGCTACCCCTAACCTTAGTCCTTATATTTTGCCTACGCCTGCTTGCCTTTTCGCAAAACGATACCGCGCAGTTAACCACTATAGCCTCAAAACTACAGAAGTTAACCGCAGCCCGTCCCGCGGAGAAAGTTTACCTGCAATTTAACAAGCCGGGTTATACTATTGGCGATACCATTTGGTTTAAAGGCTATGTAACCGTTGGCAACCATCACCAGCCATCGGCATTAAGCGCTGTTTTATATGTGGATTTGATCGATACAAAAGATAAGATCATCAGAACCTTGATGCTGAAAAACAACAACGGCGTTTCGGCAGGCGATTTTGTACTGGACAGCAAGCTGCCCGCAGGCGATTACCACATCCGGGCCTATACCAACTGGATGCGCAACTTTGGGCCCGACCAATTCTTTACACAAGCTATCCCGGTTGGCGATACCCGCACAAGCGCTTTGCTGGTAAGTCCGTCCTTTGCTGTTGCAAATGTCAATAATGAAGAAGCTGTTAATACCAAATTAGCTTATACCGATGAAAGCGGCAAACCTTTTATAAACCGCCAGGTAAACTACCAGGTAAGGGCCGATACCAATTTATTATATGCCGGTACAGGCGTTACCGATGCTTCGGGCAACCTCGCTTTTACTTTCCCCGGCAAAACAGCCCCAAAACAGCATATCAGGGTGATCAGTCATTTGAAGCTGACCGGCGATGTGGGTATTGACAAAACCACCTCTTTAACGGTACCGAATGAAAATATGGATATCCAGTTCTTCCCCGAAGGCGGCGAACTGGTAAACGGTGTCCGTTCAAAGGTTGCCTTTAAAGCCGTTGGCACAAACGGGCTGGGGGTGAGTATAAAGGGAACGATAGTTGACAATGACAACAACGAAGTAGCCGAATTTACATCGCAACACGCGGGCATGGGTGTATTTGCCCTGATGCCTATGCCCGGCAAAACTTATTCTGCAAAGATCATGCTGGCGGACAACCTGTTTTTTAAGGTAAAGCTGCCTGTTGCAAACGACAAAGGTTTTGTACTGGCTGTAAATACCAATCCAAACGACAGCACAAAGCTAAATGTACGGGTAACCACCAATGAGGCTACGCTCAATGAAAAGAAAGGTCAAAGCTTTTATATCGCCGGGCAATCGGGCGAAACTATTTATTATACCACGGCAGGTAAATTAAATAACGGATCGTTTTCGGCAATAGTGCCAAAAAGCAAGTTCCCGTCAGGCATAGCACAGTTCACCTTATTTTCAAACACCAATGAACCATTGAACGAAAGGATGGTGTTTATAAAAAACAACAATGACATCCTGAACCTGGACCTGGAAACACAAAAACAAATCTATGCCCCAAAGGAACAGGTAAACCTTGCCTTAAACGCAAAAGACAATACCGGTAAACCCGTGCAGGGAAATTTTTCGTTAACGGTATATAATGAAGATAAACTGACAGCAAACGAAAATGCCGAAAGCACTATCCTTTCAAACTTACTGCTTACTTCTGATTTGAAAGGTTATGTAGAAGAACCGGATTATTATTTCAGTTATCCATCAGCTCAAACAAATGCAGACCTGGATGTTTTACTGCTGACCCAGGGTTACCGCAGGTTTGAATGGAAAGAGGTTATTGATGACAGTTTTCCGAAGATAACTTATCAACCCGAAAAAGGTTTATCCATATCAGGAACATTAACCACCGAAAAGGGTAAGCCGCTGGCAAAAGCCAGGCTGAACGTACTGGCAACAGCAGCAAAAACTTTAATTGACACCACAGCGGATGAGCATGGCAGGTTTGTTATCAATAATGTGGAATTTACCGACAGCACAAAGCTGGTTGTTGAGGCCCGCACGGCTAACGACGGTAAAAATGTGATCATCTCGTTAGATAATAACCGTACCGTACCCGCTATAAGCAAAAACGTTGTTTTAGATGTCTCTCCAAGCCTGGTCGCGCCGCTTTTTAGTATGGTAACCGATAATAAGGTTGTCGGTAACGCCGATACCACCCGCATAGCTGCCGGCATAATCGCCGGCAATACTAAACCGGCAAAAGCCTTAAAAGAAGTAACCATTAAAAGCAGCCAGCCTGATAAACCCGACAAATCAAACTTATATGGATCAAAACCGCCTGAGAAAATAATAAGCGGGGATAAAATGAGGGAATACGCTATGACCAAAATGGGAATAGAGACCCAGGTGCCGAATGTAAGCGTTGACTTATATGGGAAGATATTTGACATGGACCCCAGGACAAAAAAAGTACCCATGCCAATCGTTCTTGACGACAGGCCATTACCGGTGCGGGAACTAAATTTTGATATTGATAATTATGTAGATGCCGACCAGATAGAAAATGTAAAGGTTTTGCGGGGCAACGAATTCAAAACGCTTTATAACATACCTGTTTCGGACCCCAACAATAGAATACTACTAATAACCACCAAAAAATTTGCGGGCACGGATACAGCCCGGATAACTACCGGCATAATCGCCAACACTACTAAACCGGCTAAAGCCTTAAAGGAAGTGACGATTAAAAGCCGCCAGCCTGATAAACCCGATAAATCAAACTTATATGGCTCAAAACCGCCTGAAAAAATAATAAGCGGGGATAAAATGGGGGAGATGTCCATGACCTTAATGGGGCTGGAAAATAACGTGCCGGGCCTGCATGTTGATTATAGTCCTATTACCGGCCTTACTTATCTTTATGATACAAATCCGTTAGTAAAAGAAAAAATAGCAAACATGGATAAATCATTTAGGAAAACCCCGGACGAAAAACTGGAAGATGATCCGATACCCATAGTGCTTAATGGAACTAAAATAGATTATGTTCAGGATATAGATGCTTTGGTAGACCCTGATCAAATTGAGGATGTAAAGATATTAAGGGGTGATGAGTTTAAAACTTTATATGGGGTCTCTGCCACTAATGGTAACGACCGGATAATATTAATAACCACCAAAAAGTTTGCGGGTACGGATACCGTAGATGTACGTAATACTGCCAAAAATAAACTGAAGCAGCTTAATTTAAAAGAAGTTGACGTTAAGGCCCGCAAAAACGCGGGCACAGAGCTTGCGCCCTGGATCCTGGTAGATCCAAACTCGGCCAACCTGAACGGGCCCGGACATGCCAATACGGTATTCGGGCCTAAAGACCTTGAACTTTGTATCGACGTTATTACCTGCGTGATTAATAAATTACCGGGGATAATAAGAAAAACAGTAATGAACCCCGCGGGCCAAACCGTAGACGGCGTTTTTTATGCCTACGGTGATGAAATAGATTATTTTTCACGCCATATGGGGCAATCGCTAACTTCGCCGCCGCCAATCAAATTTTTGCTGGATGGCGCGTTTGTTAACTATGATAATTTAACCAGTCTTGATGTTAACAGTATTTCATCGGTCGAGGTGTTAGAGAGCAGCAGCTATCTGAATGTTTATGGCTCAAGCGCATCAGGAGGGATGCTTATTTTTACTACTAAAAAAGGTACAGCGGGCTACGGCGAAGATAATAACAACCAATCAACGCCGGGGCTTATTACCACCAAATTTAAAGGCTATTACAAGGCCAGGGAGTTTTATATGCCAAAATACACGGCCGCAAACCTAAATAATACTGATACCCGCGACGCGGTTTACTGGAACGCTAATATTGTTACGGACAGTAACGGTAAATTCCCGGTTGAGTATTTTAATTCGGATGTAAAAGGCGCTTATCGCGCGGTTGTTGAGGGGATAGATAATGACGGGAATATCGGGCGGTTTGTTTATAGGTATAGGGTGGAGTAGCGCCGCAAAGTCAGACTTACGAAGTTTACTAACCAATTCGCTATTAAACTTCGTAAGTCTCTCGCCGCCTTGATTTTGTGTTTTATAGGTATGGGGTGCAGTAGTAGTTTGCAGTAAGAAGTGGGCAGTAGGCAGTAAGGGGGCGTTCCCCTTTGTCTGAACCATGATTTTTAGGATTCAAGGATGCCCAGGATTCCTGTCGCTTTGAATTAACTCAATAATCAAGTTAATCCTTTAATCCCAAAAACTGCGCAGCATTCTTGAACACCATTGAAAACAAACCATATGTGAAAAATCACGGTTCAGACAACCTACTTACTATTTATAACCACCTTCGCCCCCTGCAACCCATCAGCAGTAGCCGTAAAATTAATAACGCCCGCTTTTTCGTTAGCCTGCACAATGGCTAAAGCCAGTCCGTGAAACGCTTTGCGATAATCAGCCTTAAACGGATCGTGCGAAACCGGGTCGCCGTTATCAACGCTGGCTATAAAGGCCTCGCCGTTAATTTTAAATTTAACCAAATTGTCAGCATTGGGTACTACGTTACCATCCTTGTCCAATATTTTTACGGCGATGAATGAAAGGTCTTTGCCGTTGGCTTTTATGTTTTTACGGTCGGCAGTCAGTTCAATTTTAGCCGGTTGGCCGGCGGTATGTATTTCGCGGGTTAGCACTACTTTGCCGTCTTTGCGCGATACCGCTTTTAAGGTGCCCGGCTCAAAAGGTATGCGCCACATTACGTGCAGGTCGTCGCCGGTTTTCTTTTTAATGCCCAATGATTTGCCGTTGAGGAAAAGTTCCACCTCATCGGCATGATTATAGTAGACCCATATATCAACAACCTTGCCCGGTTCCCAGTTCCAATGCGGGAAAATATGCAGCACTGTTTTGTTTGTCCACTCGCTTTGGTACATATAATATACATCCTTGGGGAAACCCGCCAGGTCAATAATACCGAAATACGAGCTGCGCGACGGCCACGAATACGGCGTAGGCTCGCCCAAATAATCAAAGCCCGTCCAGATAAACATACCCGATAAAAAGTCGTACTTTTTAATAACTTTCCAGGTTTCCTCGTGGGTAGAACCCCAGGGCGCAGAAACATTGTCATAGGCTGATACAGTGTTATCTGCATTCATTTTGCCGGTATTGCTTCCCCTGATTGGCCAGCGGCGGATACTGTCAGACGGCATCTGGTAAAAACCTCTTGTTTCCAATGCGGAAGTTGTTTCTGTCCCGATAAATATTTTGCCGGGATAACGGTCATGAAACAAAGGATAACTGTTTTGAGCATAATTATAGCCGATCAAATCAATAGCGCCCGACGCGATGATCTTATTGCGGGTGCTGGGGTCGTTATTAGCTGTTGTAATGGGCCTTGTTTTATCAAGGCTGTGGATTATGGCTGCCAGCTCGGGTGCAATGCGTAAGGCGCTGGTGTCGCTTTGCTGGGGTATTTCGTTGCCAATGCTCCATATAAATACACTGGGGTGGTTACGGTCGCGCAATACCTGGTCTTCCAGGTCCTGCTTATGCCATTGTTTAAAAAACAGGTGATAATCGTAGGCCGTTTTGCCACGTTCCCAGCAATCAAATGCTTCATCCATTACAATAAAACCCATTTTATCGCATAGATCGAGCAATTCAGGCGCGGGCGGGTTATGCGAGGTACGGATGGCATTGCAGCCCATGCCTTTCAGCAGTTCCAGTTGCCGTTCTAAAGCACGGGTATTTATGGCCGAACCTAAGCTTCCCAAATCGTGGTGATCGCATACGCCTAATATTTTTACCGGCTTGCCATTTAAGGAGAAGCCTTTATCCGCGTCGAAATTGAAATAGCGGATGCCGAGAGGGGTGGTGTATTCGTCAACAACATTATTGTTGCTGATAACCTGCGTTACTACTTTATACAAATAAGGGCGGTCAAGCGACCATAACACCGGGTTATTTACTATGAAACTTTGGCTTACCATTGTTAGTGAATCCCCCGAACTAACATTTGGTGTAGTTTTACTGCGTACTGCCACCCCTGCGGCACTATAAATAGTGGTTTTAAGCGAATAAGGTGCAATTTTACCAGCGTATTTCCTGACTTTTACTTCTAAATTAACTGTTGCCGATTGGCTGCTAACCTTTGGTGTGGTGACATATGTCCCCCAATGGTCAATAGCTAAACGGCCTGTTGTAACCAGCCAAACATTCCTGTAAATCCCCGACCCCGAATACCACCTTGAATTTGGCTGCACGCTATTATCCACCTTAACAGCTATTACATTTGGCTTGCCGTAGTTTAAATATGGCGTTAATTCATACCTGAACGAGATATAGCCGTTGGGCCTGAAACCCAGGTGATGCCCATTTAACCATACATCGCTTTTTTCATAAACGCCGTCAAAGTCAATATAAACCTGTTTGCCTTTTGAAGTAGCGGGCACGGTAAACGTTTTACGGTACCAGCCGCTGCCGCCCGGCAATGCGCCGCCCTCTGGCATCGCCGGGTTGTCCTTGCTGAACTCGCCCTCGATGCTCCAGTCGTGCGGCAGGTTGAGGGTGCGCCATTTGGTGTCGTTCAAATCCGCGGTTTCGCCATTTGGCACATCGCCTAAATTAAAATGCCAGCCCTTGTCAAAATCAACAACCGACCGTACCTGCTGGCTAAACCCTTTGGCGGTAAATAATACGGCAATAGCTATAAAAAGCAGTGTTTTTTGCGGGGTGAATTTTTTAATTATCATAGCGGTTTACATTTGGAGCAAAGGCTAAATTAATAATATTTAGGTAGGATGTGAAAGAAAAATGTATCCCTGCTACTATTCAGCCGGACATTGCTTCGCCCGGCACCTCTCCAACTTTCCCCAACCCTCTTTCCCACGAAGCGAAAGAGAGGGTCGCCCAGCTAAGCGTCGGCGGGGTAAGTAATCGCCAATATGCCATAGTGAACTTTTTATACCACCGCCTTCCCCACAAACATCCCCTCATAATATTTGCGGTACCCATAACCCAGCAACAAGTTAGGCACCATCAGCGTAACCCCCATCGGCCAGCCCGACGGCGCCAGCAACGTATGAAAAAGCAGTACGTTTAAACTAATGGGGAACAAAACAACAGCAAAAAATGGCGCATAGCGGTTGATCAGTAATGATAATCCACCTATTATTTGGATGCTTTTTAACATCGGGTAAAAATAACCGGCAGCCACAAGTCCGGCCTTAAAAGTTTCGGCAGCGCCGGTATGTACGGGCTGGTAGGGAATAAAATGCAGGAAATAATCAAGCCCGAATATCAAATAAATAAGCCCAAGCAGGACGCGGGAAATTAATATGGTGATTTTCATGCACTAAATTACTAATATAACGTGAGTTCGAGATATGGTTTGAGTTAGTTCTTTTGAACGAGCCTCGTTTCGCCTCACCCTAAATCCCTCTCCAAAGGAGAGGGATTTTTGACTATCCCGCCATTTAGCACCCCTCTCCTTTGGAGAGGGGCCGGGGGTGAGGCGACCGTAAAGCCGATATCGAACTTACGTTAATTAACAATTATCCCGCAACAGGCGTAGTCGTAAATATGCTGGCATAATACTTACGGTAAGCGTAAATTAAAAATAATTCAAGCAACAGGATCACTGTTCCTAACGGCATACCCGAAGGAACAAGAATAGTATGGAACAGGAAAATGTTTAACACAATGGGGGCAAGCACCAAAATAAACAAAGCGGTATAACGGTTAATCAACAAAAATAGACCGCTCACTATTTCAAGCACTTTCATATACTGGAAAAAATACCCCGAGTTATAAAGGCCGCCGCTAAACGCTTTAGCTGTATCGCTCATGGGCGGTTGCGCCATGGTAATAAACGGATGGAAATAATTAGCGCCGAATACGACAAAAATGAGGCCCAGCAATACGCGGGCAATTAATACTGCAATTTTCATAATGCGTTGGTTTTTAAGTTAGTTTTATTCAAAAATTAGTAATTAAATTGACATTTTCAAATGTTGGGTTAGTTTTTAAACCAAACACGCCGTACATTCGTTTATTACTACGTGAACCAAGAGTAAAGAATCAAGAACCAAGATAAAAAATTCTTGATTCCTGGCTCTTGATTCTTGACTCTAACAAACTATATGAATATACAACGGATAACATTTGCCAATGGTTGCTTTTGGTGTACCGAAGCCATATTTCAGGCTGTAAAGGGCGTAACAAAAGTAACATCGGGTTATATGGGCGGGCATACCGTCAACCCTACCTATGCCGAAATTTGCAACGGCGATACCGGCCATGCGGAAGTGATCGACCTGGAATATGACGCTGATGAAGTAACCCTGGACGAACTGCTGCTGATATTTTTCAGGACGCATAACCCAACTACGCTAAACCGCCAGGGTAATGATGTGGGCACACAATACCGGTCGGCTATATTTTATTATAACGACGGGCAAAAGCAGCAGGCCGAAGCCATGATAAAAAGGCTGACCGAAGAAAAAGTTTTTGATAAACCTATCGTTACAGAAATTACGCCCGCAAGCAAGTTTTACAAGGCCGAAGATTATCATCAAAACTATTTTTCTGATAATCCCAATAAGCCCTATTGCGCGTTTGTGATACAGCCAAAACTGAATAAGTTTGCTAAAGAGTTTACAGATAAAATAAAGCTGGAATTACTTTAGCGGTAAGATTTAACGCGGGGTTTGCGGGCCATGTGCGATGCCTTTCCCTAAATTTAGGGAAAGGAGGAGGATAGGGTAAAACCGCTGATAAGTTTGTAAAAGAGTTTACAGGTAAAATTAAGCCGGAACTTCTTTAGTGTTTTTTTTAAGAGATTAAGAAACTGTTTAAAAATGCCAAAGTCATGCTGAATTTATTTCAGCATCCCATATTTAGGTATACGCAATGCAAGCGGCAAATCTGTTTGTGGGATCCCGAAACAAGTTCGGGATGACTTTATGTTATTTCGAAGGATTGATCATATTCTCGTTATCTTCCGTTTTGTCGGTTTTAAACAGGTAGGTAGTAGCCAGTATGAGCAGCAGAATGGCGACGATAACTAAGTGAGCTACAGGGATATGATAATCAATATCGTCAAATAGAAAGGCCGCATCGGGTAATGAAATCCCGATGAGCGGGAACAGGATAAACATTCTAAGTAAGGCAATATTTTTCATATCGTAATATACAAATATTTTTTAAAAATGGTTTTTATTTTTTAAATTTTAACAATAAATAAAATTATTATCTTATTACTCACGAATATAGAGAAATATAATGACTTAAACTATAAATTTACTATATGGAGAAAATAATAATATCGTTATCAGCAATATTAATAATTGCCGGGTGCCATAAACCAAAACAGCAGCCTACAACAGCGCCGTCGGCCCTGGTAAATGACGGTAAGGTTTGGGCCTTGTTGTACCAGCAAAGCGCGGCGGAGTATAAGGCATTATGTTTCCAGGCATACAATTTAGCAAGGCTGCGGCTGGATATGGCCATTGCCAAACACGATAAAAAACCATACGCCGTTGTTACCGATATTGACGAAACGCTTTTGGATAACAGCCCTTACGATGCCGACCGCGCCCTGCAAAATTTAGACTTCGACAGCAAAACATGGAAACAATGGACGGCCAAAGGAATAGCCGATACCGTACCCGGCGCGCCGGCGTTTTTTAAATATGCCGCCTCAAAAGGCGTATCCGTTTTTTATATTACCAACCGCGACGAAGACGAACGCTCGGGTACCCTGAAAAACTTAAGGCTGTATAACCTGCCCGATGCCGATAGCGCCCACCTGCTGCTCAAACAAAAAGCCCCGAGCAAGGAAGTACGCAGGCAGCAGGTTTTAAAAACGCACCAGGTAATTTTGCTTTGCGGCGATAACCTGGCCGATTTTGATGCCCTGTATGATAACCACCCGACAGTAGAAAGCCGGGCAGCCGCGACGCTAAAATTAATGAAGGAATTTGGCAGCCGCTATATTGTAATACCCAACCCAACCTACGGCGATTTTGAAGGCGCCTGGTTTAATTTTAACTACAAACTCACCGGCCCGCAAAAAGATTCGGCCATGATGTACCGGTTGAAAATTGATAAAGAGGAGTGAGGATAAGAAACACAAAGCTTTTTGTTTAAAACTTATAAAAACTTCCGTAACATAACCTGGCGCGGTATGCAGCGCAAAGGCCAAAAGCGTGGCGTACTCGTGCCCCGCTTACTAAGACAATTCTTATAGCCTGTTAACTTTTTAAGCCAAAAATCATTGCTGTTATTTGGAACCCTTGTATCTTAGTGGTCGTTAATGGCTAAGTTTGGTCTGTAAAATTAAAAAACAATCAATGATATTCTTTCAAACAATCCAATTTCTTTTATGAGCGGAATATCAATAGACGATGAAATGCGTAACCAGGCAAAAATTGAGGGTGAACGCCGGGATAGGTATATCTACCATCATTTTGATGTGGGTCATTTAACAAATGCTCAAAGGAATGAAATAGGATTTTTGGGCGAGTTTGCTTGTTGCAAAATGCTCAATATTGACTGGAAAAATAACATACGCGACAACTATTTAACTATTGATGATTTTGACATATATTATCAAAATAAAAGAATTGATGTTAAGACGGAAACTGTTCCGTTTAAGTATGCCAAAGCAATTTTAACAGGGACAATAAATGATGATCTCACTTATGGCCGTAGGCTGATAAATGATGGTCAATGGAATTTGCTGGCGAAATACGATATTGTAATATTTGGCTTATTTGTCAGGGAGATGTCCGATGAGTGGCACCCAATAGGGTATCGTGAAACGAAATTTTTATTGGACAATTATGAGCCTGCCTTTGAAAGGCCGTTCGGCGGTGTCTACCCCTCCAAGGCAGCGGCTATCAGAACGTCAGACCTAAAGCCAATAGCCGATTTGATTAAATAAAATTGACCCCGGCAAGCAAAACGCCTCCCATACAAACGCAAAACCCTATGTTCTTTAGAACACAGGCTTAAGCAACCGTATTGAGCGGATTTAAGATTTGGCACCGACCTACTCCTCTCCCATCCTTCACGTGCGGAATGAGCCCTGGCGGGCTTAACTTATTGTATAAACGCAAAAACCCCATGTCCGTAAGGACCCTGTCTCGAGTATTATGCGCAGGCCCCGGCACGGTCTACTCGTGCGCAGTAGTAATACAATGCGTATAATTTGCCCAACGCACGTTTTGTTGGTGATAACACACAACAAAGGCCTTTTTTCGGTTTGTCCGTAGGCCTCCTTTGGAGCAGTATTTTGCGCGGTGGCATGTTAATTGGTTACCACCACTACGCCGTTTTTAATGGTCATGGTCATCGCGCTATGGTAGGTAAAGGTGCCGGGGGTCATAAAAGTGTATTCAAACATTTGCCCAGGCATAATACTGCCGCTATAAAACTGGCCGCTTAATTCATCAACGGTATAGGTCATGTTGTCCATGTTCATCCATGTAACCGTGGTGCCGGTTTTAATGTTCAGGCTGTCGGGCATAAACGCCATATTTTGTATAGTTACCGATGCTATAACACCGGTGCCCATGTAACCATTCATGGTGCCCTGTGATGTGATGCCCCCTTTGTTACAACTGTAAACAATAGTAGTTGCCAACAGGGCGGCCAGCACGAAATAAATAATTTTCATTTTCATGATGTTTCGTTTTTGAGGTGTTTATATTAGCTAACACGGGCATAATGTTAAAAAGGTTGCTTGTTTAGACAGTTTATCCGCAGGACTCCTTTGGAGCAGAGCAGATAGCTATCGGGATGAGTAGGCGGCTCTTTCCTCCAAAATGGGGTTGTCAGCCGAAAGCCGAAACCACCTTTGCCTCCATATTTCAAAAATAATGGCTTAACAATGTTAACCCAAATAACTTTAAGTAAAATATATAATACATTTATTTAAAAGCATTTATGAAATAGTTAACATTGAATTCGGTTAAGTTATGTTAACCCTGAATTAGAGATTAGAGGTTGGTGATCAGAGATTAAACTTTTATGGCGGGGAATAAAAAAAGCTGTAAAACAAGAAAACCCATCAACATAATGTTAACGGGTTTCCTGATAAAGATTTGGCACCGACCTACTCTCCCACATATTACTGCAGTACCATCGGCTCTGGCGGGCTTAACTTCTCTGTTCGGAATGGGAAGAGGTGGACACCGCCGATATAGGCACCTGAAGGTTTTTTGGTTCATTGGTTCATTAGTTTAGTTGTTCATTGGTATGAGCATGCTGACTAATTCACCTTGACCAGTATTTTAATTAGATAGGAGATATTGTTACCTATCTAAGACATTAATTGAAAGAAGTAAGTAGATTGAGAAAACAACAATATTAGTTTTTGTCGGTTCATTAGCTACC
>Ga0206841_1126_pt1 | contig 15317 bp, 12 predicted proteins | sample Alteio_BWOrgCont_25_FD_152851 | JGI IMG/M metagenome (GOLD analysis project Ga0206841, IMG submission 152851) | Enriched cells from forest soil in Barre Woods Harvard Forest LTER site, Petersham, Massachusetts, United States -... | ecosystem: Environmental > Terrestrial > Soil > Temperate forest >... | reverse complement strand
GTTCGTCCAATACGGTTATCAATTAATTAGACGTGAGTATAGTTAAATTCCTTCGGATGGGAAAGAAATAATTTTTTGAAGAGGGGAAGTTATACCGGGATATGAAAAGTAATAAGATATTAGTGGCATTTGTGATTGTTTTGATCATCATCAACTGCGTTTTATTAAGCCTGTTTTGGTTTAATATTTATCCTATAAAAAGACGGCCGCCTATCCAGGGCCCGGCATTTGAGTATCTGTCCCGCGAGCTTAAATTAACGCCTGCCCAAAAGGGGCAATATGAAAAAATGCGCGACGCGCACAGGCAATTTACAGATAGCCTGAATACGCAAACCCGCATGATGCGCGATTCGTTTTTCGACCAGCTAAAAGACCCATCCGCAAAGCCGGGAACGATAAACGCGCTCGAAAAAAAGATAAGTGATAATACCGCCAAATTAGATACCTCTACTTTTTATCATTTCCGCAGGTTTCGCGCGATATTAAGTCCCGGTCAGCAACAACGGTTCGATGAAGTTATACAGGATGTATTGCGCAGTATGGGAAGCCCGCCACCGCCGCAGGGCGGACCACGTACGGGTATGCCTGGTGGACCACCACAGGGAGCGCCTCCGCCTAATGGCATGCCACATCCAAGAGACAGGAAACATTGGGGGCCACCGCCCTATGGCAGAAGGCCGGGGCCAGGTATGCCGCCTCCGCCTAATGGCGGACCGCCGCCGCCTTACGGACCTCCGCCTAATGGTGGACCGCCACCTTATGGACCTCCTCCCGGTGGAGGGCCTCCACCAAATGGCGGACCGCCTCCGCCAAATGGCGGACCAACGCCTAACTAAAAAATAATACAATCGGGGCGAAGGAATATTGAATAGTTGGCATCTAATGATATATAAACGCCAATAATCATGAAAACTAACCCAATTATTCTTTTTAACGCCGTGTTGCTTTTATTTGTAGTAGTTGCAAGCTGTAAAAAAGACTCGTCAACTACCACAACAAACGTCGCTGTTCCCGCCATATATAGCAGAATATATGGCGCTTCGAGCATAACAAATGACGGTACTTATATTACTATTAAAACCACCGACCTGCCCGATCATAAAAGTGCTTACTATGCCCCATCAAACCCGTTGTACCAGGCATTCAGCGGGAAGACTTTTGGCGGTTTTACTTTTGCAATAAACCCAAACAGTATCGCGTCGCAATCTATTACGCTAAAAATACCTGTAAACCCGGCGGTGAGCGCCAGCCATGATGCAACACCATTAGGGGTTATCGGTATAGCGCTAAACGGGGTAGCTTTGTTTAATCAGTACGCCGGTCCAAACACTCCCTTAACCACCGAAATAGTAAGCTTCGATCAATATTGGGGGCATCCGCAACAGCAAGGTGTATATCATTACCACGTCGAGCCCATCTATCTTACACAAACAAAATTTTCAGAGTCGGCCCTTGTCGGATTTCTGCTGGATGGCTTCCCGGTATACGGTCCGCAGGAAAACGGCAAAACGCTAACCAGCGCCGACCTGGATACTTATCACGGCCATACCAGCGCAACTGCTGATTATCCCAATGGCATATATCATTATCATTTTACGGCCGATGCGCCCTATTTAAATGGGTCGGGCTTTTATGGTACTGAAGGTACTGTATCGCAATAAACTTTAATAGCCCTGAACAATGCAGTTCGCGAGACCGATCTTTTTAATAGCTATTTTAAGTTTTTCTATTTATTCATTTCTGAATGGAAAAACCGAAAAGAACCATATAAAACTCCCCGGGCATGTACCGGTGAAATTTTACAACGCGACTGATCTTGCGTTTTCAAAAAACCAGGACACGGTTTATTATGATCAGCAACATTTTTCGGGCCATGTATTTGCCTTATATCCGAATAAGGACACCGCTTTTATATTTGGTTACCTAAATGGCTTACTTGAAGGCAACGTGCGCAGGTGGTATCCGGGTAAGCAAATGGCCGAGGACAGATTTTATATACAAGGGGGCAAAGAGGGGACACACAAAGGCTGGTGGGAAAATGGCAAACCTAAATTTGTGTATCATTTTGCGAATAATGAATTTGAAGGCCTGGTGACCGAATGGTTCAATACCGGAAAAATGTTTCGCCTGCTCCATTACGAACAAGGCCATGAAGCGGGCAGCGAGAAAATATGGTGGGACAATGGCCGGATAAGAGCCAATTATGTGATGGTAAATGGGCAGAAATTTGGCTTGAGCGGACAAAAGCTTTGCATTAATAATGTTGCCAAAATAAGTGTCAAATGAAAGAGCACATTACTCTTATATTGCTTATGACCTTTCTACTGGCCTGCAAAACGCCGGATAAAAAAACCACCTTGCCGTTTTTTAATACCCCTGATTTTACCCCTGTATGGATAGTGCCCGGCGATACCGGTTATAACACCATCCATACCATTGCCAAATTTACATTTACCAACCAGTTGGGGCAAACCATTACCAATAAAAATGTAGCCGGTAAAATTTATGTGGCCAATTTCTTTTTCACCACCTGCGGCAGCATTTGTCCGCAGATGATGGGCAACCTGGCTAAAGTGCAGGATGTTTTTGCCAGCGATACCGGCGTGATCGTCCTTTCGCACAGTGTTACACCCCTGCATGATAATGTGAAAGTTTTGTCGGATTACGCTAATAAAAACCATATCAACGGTAAAAAATGGTGGCTGCTAACTGGCGACAGGGATGCCATATACAGCCTTGCACGCCAAAGCTATTTCGCCGAAGATGCCAGCGGCTACACCAAAAGCATTGATGAATTTTTGCATACCGAAAACCTGGTTTTAATTGATAAAAAAGGCAGGATACGCGGGGTTTACAATGGCTCATTACGCTTAGAGGTTGATAACCTTATCGGGCATATTAAATTGTTGGAGAGCGAAAATTAACGCTAATATTTCTGCGAAAATTTTTGTACTATGCTTCCAATGTTACCATTCATATCGCTGCCTTCCATAATAATGGTGTAATTGTTAGGCCTATCGCTGGCATAAAAGCTTACAACGGCTTTACCATCCTTACCGGTAACCACAAATGGGTCCCAGTGTATGGTAGAGCGATAATCCTTTATTCCATTAGGCGTTTTATCCACATATCTTGGCCGGTAAAAATCTTTAGCTATAATAAACGGCAAAGATTTAAAGGAATACGTGCCGGGTGATACTTGCCGGTAGGGGCCTATACCGTTACGGGTAGTAATCTCTATATATGCAAATCGCGGCTGTCCACCGTTTTTTATATCTGCCCATATCTTTGCCTGCCACGGATCACTATAAAGATTATATTTCTCGCTGTAATTGGCGCTTTTCATGATTTCGACGCCAATAATATCCTTTGTGGGATAGGAATTAAGAAAGCTCTTCATGAAGTTATATCTTGTCCATGGATAAGGCTCACCGGGAACATGTAAATGCATTGGACGAAGAATAACGTCTAAGTCAGTTCCATCAATTATAAAATGCACAATATCTTTACCAATAACAAATCCGGTGGGATATCGCACACTTAACCCTTTACATTTTAACAACAAAAGTTCTTCAATTGTTAAAGCCCCAGCTTTTTCTATATCTTTTTCGTCCATTACCTGGTCAGCTTCACCCGGGCCGTTGAGATTATGGGAACCCTTAATAACTTTCTTTTCTTTTATCTCTACCTCTTTAAGTATATGATTCCCGGTTAAATTTTCTTCCTCCAGCCTCCTGCTAATATCTTTGCTTATGGATTTTTGTAAAGCAGTATCAACATACCAGGGCAGGTAGCGGCTTTTGGGCTTGTTAAATTCAGGAGGTATCTGTTCATCTATATTAATGCCCATTCCTAAATCATTTCCCCGCTTGTTAGTGGCTTTCAAAAAAAAGCTTGCTGTGTCTGCTACCGGTATATCTGTAAAAATAAAATTGCCATCCTTATCGGCTTGTGTAAATTGCGGCATAAGCAAGTTTTTGGCTATTAAAATAACCCGCGCATTATCTACCTTTTTACCAATTAAATTTACTATTCTCCCTTTTATTTCAAATTCCGGCTCTGCGGCAAATTTGATGGATGGGCGAATGGTTGTCTCTTTCCAGCCATAACCTGTCCAGCCCTGGGTTAGCATCAGGTTATCTAATGCTTGTTTGTTGATTGGTTTATTTTGAAAATAATATTGCGGTTCTTCTATGGTGCCTTTTAAATCAGATGTTAACAGTAAATTGCTGGTTAGGTTATTGGCTGTGCTATCGGTTATTACCTGTTCATTATCCGTTACGGCTATTGAGAAGCTTCCTTGTATGGGTTTGCCATCCTTATCGGTTACTTTAATGTTTAATGCGATACTGTCGCGTGCGGAATAAAATTGTTTGTCAGGTGTGATGCTTATTTTTAAGTTATCATTGTGGTCTATATAAACTAAACGCTCATTTAATGGTTGATTTTGCTGGTTTAACAAGCTAAACCGGGTAATGCCTGTCGGAAATAAGCTTTTGGGAATGGCGATAATTTGTTTGTTATTTTCAAACTTTATGGGCTGCGCATAGCAAATTACGCCTCTTGATTGGGCAATCAGATAAAATATGTTTTGATGCTGGTCGGGGGTGGTGGAGAGGTGCATAAGGAGGGAATCCATTTCACTAGTTGCAGTAGCAGTCGGTGTTTGCTCTTGTATATTAAGTGCTGTTCCGCTGGTTTTTACTTGCGGCAACTGGTAGGTTTTGCTCTGGCCATTTGGCAGCATTACTTTGGCGGTATAAGTTTCGCCTGGTTTGGGTGTTAAGGCGAAATTACCCATACCTTTATGCAGGCTGCTAAACGCCGCTACTTCCTCCTGTTTGCTGTTGTATATTTTGCCGCTAATACTGGTACCCTTGCCATCTTCGCCGATGGCTTTAAAACCTACTTTGGTTGGGATGCCCACTACCAGGCTGCCGCCTTCGGGCATAAATTGGAGGTCGGTATTTTCTGGGCGGTTCAATACAAGCGGGATATTTTGCTTTCGGTCGCTGCCTTTTTGCAGGTCTTCGGCCTGTATAGTGAGATTATTAGCCGCTTTTGGCGGCAGGTTAAAGTTAATGTCCATTGTTCCTGCCACATCGGTTTGCGCCTGGCCTTTGAACAGGGTTTTATTGCCGTCTTTTACTTTTAGCTGCATATCCCGTAGTATCAGGGCTTTTTTATCGGCTTCGCTGAATGTTAAAGAGGCATATACATTTTCCTTATCATTTTCGTGGGCTGATCTCGCATTTACCTTTACCAGCCAGGGCTGGTTATTGGCACCCGTAATATATAAGGTTTTGGTGAACACATAGTCCTCGCCAAAGTTGCGCTGCCAGTTGGTATAGGCCCGCAGGGTGTAACTGCCTTCGGGTATGTCTTTACCGTCTATGGCAATCTGGCCGTGGGTAATGCCATAACCTACAGGTATCACCCTACGGTAAACTACTTCGTTACTGTCATTAGCCAGTTCAATGTACATTAACCCGCTCAGGGTGGAATATTTTAAATAATCCGCATTAAACAAATAGCCTTTAAACCAGATGGTATCGCCTACGTCATAAACCGCTTTGTCGGTTTGCAGGTACAGCTTTTCAACCGGCAGGTGCTGTTGCAGGCTGTCCTGTTGTTTGATCAGGCGTACCAAACCTGCATCAGCTATTTTTTGCTGGGAGTAAGCGACTGGTGTGATCAGCAGTAGAAAATATATTAGGTAAATATTTTTCATTTAATGAGTTAATACTACAGCAGCATTATTCAATGTAATGTTTCTATAACAAGCGGTAAGTTAATTGGCAATCTAATGTAGAACTATTTATTTAGGAATCAAAAATAAATGTTCTATTATTAAAGAACTCACAATATTTATTAGTTCATTACTAACATTCCTTAAAATATCCTACTTTCAATTTATGAAACTACAAAGCGGTTACCTGGCCGATTTTATCTCCTTATTGTTCCCCCAACTTTGTGCTGCCTGCGGCGAATCATTGGTAGCGGGTGAAGACCTGGTATGTATTGATTGTTTGTATAACCTGCCCTTTACCAATTTTCATTTACAGGCAGATAATATCGTAGCCCAGCAGTTTTGGGGTAAAATTAACCTGGAAGCTGCTTATTCCTTATATTACTTTGCCAAAGGCGGCAAAGTGCAAAGCCTGATGCACCATTTTAAATATAAGGACATGCACCGCATCGGGAATCTGCTGGGTAACATTGCAGGCGGCCAATTGGCACAAAACGAATTGTTCAATACCGTCGACTTTATCATACCCGTACCCCTGCACAAAAGCAGGTTAAAACAACGGGGTTATAACCAAAGCGCCTGTTTTGCCGAAGGTTTAGCCGAAAAATTAACCGCTACTATAGAAATTGACAACCTGGTAAGGATAAGGGCCACCGAAACGCAAACCCATCGTTCGCGCTTTGCGCGGTTTGAAAACATGCAGGAAGTTTTTACAGTCAACAATCCCGAAAGGCTGATAAACAAACACGTTTTATTAGTTGATGACGTAATAACGACCGGCTCAACCTTAGAAGCCTGCGCTATACCCCTCCTTAATATTCCCGGATTAAAATTAAGTATCGCTACTATCGCGTATGCGGAATAAGGTGATCAGAGATTGGTGATTAGAGATTAGTTGGTTTGGCGTTTAAAATACCGGGCTACTTAACATAATGTATCTCTAATCTCTAATCTCTAATCTCTAATCTCTAATCTCTAATCTCTAATCTCTAATCTCTAATCTCTAATCTCTAATCTCTAATCTCTAATCACTGCTTCTGGTACCTGCTTAGTTTATCGTATAAAACTTTAGGTTCAAATGGCTTTAGTATATAATCGTTCATACCCGATTCGCCTATTTGGCCCATCTGGCTGTTAAGCATGGAGGCTGTGAGGGCAATTATGGGTAATTGTTTAAAGTAAGGTTCGCTTTTTGCGCGGATGATCTGGGTTGCTTCAAGGCCACCCATCTCGGGCATATGAATATCCATAAGCACCACATCGTATCTTTGAGTGCTCTCGATCTTGTTTACTGCTTGTACACCGTTTTCGGCAAAGTCGGTCTTCGCGCCCCATTTGGTCAAAATTTTATTGATCAACAACCTGTTTATCTGGTTATCATCAACCACAAGTACGCTTATATTTAATGTTGAATCCACGTCGCTATTATAATATTTTGTATTGTTACTCTTTTTAAATGTTATCGTAAACCAAAAATTAGAACCTTCTCCCAAAACGCTGTCTACGTTTACCCGCGAGTCGTACAACTCAATTAACCGTTTACTTATAGCCAGTCCCAAACCTGTTCCGCCATATTTGCGGGTGGTGTCGGCATCGGCTTGTTTAAACGACTCAAAGATGGTATTTAATTTGTCATTTGCAATACCAATTCCTGTATCTGTTACAGCAAATCGTATGCGCACATTTGTATCGCTTTGCTCAATTACTTTCAGGTCGATAGTTACGCCGCCTTTTTCAGTAAATTTAACAGCATTACTTACCAGGTTCAACAATATTTGCGATAGCCTGGTACTGTCGCCAATAATTATTTCCGGTACGGTCCCGTCAATATTTTGTGTAAGATAAATATTTTTTTCTTCTGTTTTATATTGCATAGAGGCTGTAATGCCATGAATAAGTTCGCGCAGGTTAACTTCGGCTTTTTCCAGTTCAACATTACCCGTTTCTATCTTTGTAAAATCAAGCACATCATTTATCAGAGCCATTAAATTCTGGGCGGAGAATTTAAGTATGCTCAGGTTTTCTTTCTGGTAGTCCATCGGTTTCTCATCTACCAGTAAACGCGACATACCTATAACCGCGTTAAGCGGCGTACGTATTTCATGGCTCATAACCGAAATAAACATATCCTTGGCCCGGCTTAACTGCAATGCCTCCTCCTTGGCAATGATCAGTTCCAGCTCAACTTTCTTTTTGGCCGATATATCAATTATAACCTCAATATACTTCTCTACCCTACCCTTGCTGTTAACAATTACCGAATTGATCACCGATATCCATATCGGCTTGCCGTCTTTACGGTAAACCAGCAGGTCAACTTCAAACGATTGTTTATTTTTAGAAAGCTCGCGCGATTTTTCTATGATCGAAACATCTGTTAATTCGCCTTTCAATACATCGCCCAGGTGTTTACCCCTCGTATCTTCTATACTATAACCCGTGATCTTTTCAAACGCGCTGTTTACCCATTCAACATCCCCATTGCCATCATTTATAATAACGCCGCTGGTAGTATTACTGGCTACTAATGAGAGCATTTTAAGTTCCATTTCCGCCTTTTTACGCTCGGTAATATCAGTGATCGAACTTATTTGCCGCTCTACATTGCCGGCCTCATCAAGCAGCAGGTTGCTTGATATTGACACCCAAACTGGTGTTTTATCCTTTTTATAAAGCTGTAATTCAATAATATACGATCTTTTTTCCTCAACGGCCCTAACTGCATTTTGAACGATTTTAAGATCGGTTTCTTTGCCGATAAGATTGTCGCTAAATATCCCGGTTTTCATTTCATGAAGCGTATAACCAAAAATTTCTTCTACTGCTTCATTCATCCATGTAACCACGCCTTTGCCATCACGTACCAGCATACCTCCCGGTGATTTACGGGCGGCAAAGGATAGTATCTCCAAATCCTTTTGCGAAGATTTCCGCTCGGTTATATCACTGATCAACCGTATATATTTATCAACCTCTCCCTGTTCATTATAGATAACAGAATTTGTTATAGACAGCCATATTTGCCGCCCGTCTTTGCGGGTTGCATATACGTGAACCGAGTATGATTCTTTCTTTCCGATAAGTTTGTTATACCGCTCTATTTCGCCGGCAACATCCCCTGCTATCACGTCAGGCAGCCGTTTTTGTTCAATATCGGCATAGGTAAAACCGGTTATTTTTTCAAACGCGTCATTTGTCCATATCACTTTATCGTTGGCATCACTTATTACTACCCCGTTTATCATTTTGCTGGCTACCAGCGAAAGCTGCTCAAGGTCGGCCAGTATTTTCTTCTGATAGCTAATATCGCGCCCGCTGGTATACCATTTACCCGCCTTGTAAACAGCGCACCAGCCTATCCATTTCACCCCGTTGTTGTTGGTTACTATAGCCGTTTCTATTTCAAATGGCTGGCCGGTGGCAATAGCTTTTTCAATAACGGGCACAAACTGGTCGCGGTTCTGGTCGACCACAAAATCCCATAAGCGCTTGCCTATGGTATCCTCTTTTTTATAGCCTAAAATATTGGTTACCGCGTCATTGATCAGTTCGATATTAGCATCAGCACCGGCTATGATATGAATTTCGGGCGAAGCATTGAATAAATTGTAAAACTGCTGGTGTATTTCAACGGATGCCTCTAATGCCGTTTTCTGCTTTTTTAATATCAGATGATGCATCACCTCATCTGCAAGCGTACGCAGGGCATCGCGCTGTTCTAAAGAAAGTTTGCGCGGAACGGTATCAATAACACATAGTGAACCTAAACGATGCCCGTCCGGATCAATAAGCGGGGCCCCGGCATAAAAACGAATATGGGCTTCGCCCCTTACAAATATATTATCCTTAAAGAGTTCATTTTCGGTGGCGTTGCTGATTTCCATGATCTCGTCATGGAGGATGGTATGGTTGCAAAACGCGTCACCGCGCGAGGTTTCGCTGATATCTAAACCTACTTTCGATTTAAACCACTGCCGTTCGGCATCAACTAAGCTAATAAGCGCGATTGGGGCCTGGCATATGTATGATGCAAGGCGGGTTATAGCGTCATACTCTTTCTCCGGTAATGTATCCAAAACATTATACGAGCCAAGCGCGTTAAGGCGCTTAGCTTCTCCATCAAAAGACTGCTGCTGTTTATTCATTTATTAATCAATACCTTTCTCGCGGTACAAGGGAAACCTCTCAGTTAATTTGTGTACCCTTTTACGTATTTTATTCAAAGAATGTTCATTTTCAGGGTCGTTGATCACCTCATCAATTAACTCAACAATATCTTCCATTTGTTTTTCCTTCATCCCGCGTGTAGTTACGGCGGCTGTGCCGATGCGAATACCCGAAGTAACAAACGGCGACTTATCATCATATGGCACCATATTTTTATTGATGGTAATATCCGCGTTAACCAACGCGTTCTCAGCAGCTTTGCCGGTTATGTTTTTATTTCGCAGATCGATCAGCACCAAATGGTTGTCCGTACCGCCCGAAACTATTTCATAACCCCTGTCTGTAAATGCTTTTGCAATTGCCGCGCCATTCTTCTTTACTTGCAATATATATTTCATATACCCCTCACTTAATGCTTCGCCAAAGGCAATTGCCTTGGCGGCAATGATATGCTCCAGCGGGCCGCCCTGCGTACCGGGAAAAACGGCCATATCCAACAAGGCCGACATCATTTTCACTTCGCCCTTTGGCGTTTTCAAGCCCCACGGATTTTCAAAATCCTTACCCAGTATGATCATACCGCCGCGCGGGCCGCGCAGGGTTTTATGGGTTGTAGTAGTAACAATATGGCAATGTGGTAGCGGGTCTTTTAATAGCCCCCTCGCGATCAGCCCTGCCGGGTGCGAAATATCCGCCAGTACAAGCGCGCCAATTTCATCAGCCACTTCGCGTATAAATTCATAGTCCCAATCGCGCGAATAGGCAGAAGCGCCGCAAATGATCATTTTTGGCTTTTCGGCTAAGGCCACTTTTTTAAGCTGGTCATAATCAACGTAACCAGTATCTTTTCGTACCCCATAAAAATGCGGCTCATATAACTTACCCGAAAAGTTTACCGCCGAGCCATGTGTCAAGTGGCCGCCATGCGAAAGATCAAAGCCTAATATTTTATCGCCGGGATTTAAGCAGGCCAGCATTACCGCCGCGTTGGCCTGCGCCCCGCTATGCGGCTGCACGTTAACCCATTCGGCATTAAACAGTTGTTTGGCGCGCTCAATAGCGATAGTTTCAATTTCATCAACAATCTGGCAGCCACCATAGTAACGCTTGCCGGGCAATCCCTCGGCATATTTGTTGGTTGCAACCGAGCCCGCGGCTTCCATAACCTGCCTGCTTACAAAATTTTCAGAGGCGATCAGTTCAAGTCCTTCTTCCTGGCGCTGTTGTTCTTCATCTAAAAGTTTAAATATTAGCTTGTCTCTTTTCATAGTATTTTAAAAACGAGGTAAAGGTAGTAAAGATTAGAGATTAGTTAATTAGGGATTAGTGATTTGTTTAGGTTTTAGGGGGTTGATGGTTGGAAAACCGTCACCGCAAAATCGTCACCGCAGGGTCTCTCGACAGAGGACCCTGCGAACCGAAATGTTAGATCGGTGACAGATAAATAGCGTACGCCTGTCAACTGACTCTAATTCCAGCAATCGCGTCACTACAAAAATTTCAGTAGTGTACGCTGCGGGGGCGACAAAATTTTTAAATAATATTTTACCTACCTTTAAGCCTATGGAATCATGATCACTTAGCACTATTATGTCAGTAATTGTTGGTGGCGCCATCGCTTTTTTGGCAAGCTATGCTTTGGAGGCACGAAAGCTAAAAAATGAAAAATTCAAGTTTACAAGGGAAAAACTAATTTCTGTAGGAGAAGATTTTTATCGATTTAGCGCCTACGCTCTGCTAAGATTTGAAACAGTACTTGATACCTATCAAAAGATGCTCGGTTATTCTCAAGAAGCCGCAAATATTATGTTGCAAGTCGATGAGAATCTAAAAACACTTCTCACCAAAATAGGCGAAAATAATATCACAATAACAAGCGCAGACATTTTCTTCGGAGTTTCAGGGGGGGGGGATATAGCAGCAAAGTTTATGAATGAAATCAAAACCGCAGAAGCTGACTTGCAGGAAAAGGCTGCAAATCACGCCAGCCCACAAGAATTACAACAAGCGTTAGAAATAATCAAAACCTTGATTAGTAATTATATTGTTGTTATAAAAAATGACCGAGAAACAATAAGAAAGAAAATTTTAGAAATTTTAGAAATCCATCCCCCCGTTAATCGGGTTATAATGTGATATAACTTTTCGTCCCGCATGAGTGTACTTCCCGTGCCTAATATATTTGGCCCAATACCTATATCCGTATTGTTAATCCTTAATAAATGCTTCAATCTTATCAACCAACTTCTTTTTAAAGTCAGTGGCATCTGTCCATACAATGTGTTGATAGTTTCTTATGTCGAAATGTGCTTTACCCATATGGTCGTGCCTACAGGTATATATTACCTTTTGTCCTCTTCCAAGGGCAAAGCCAGCTTCAAAGTAAACGCCGCCTCTATGGTAAGTAAAGTCTGCTATTGTAAACCGAGATTTCTTGATCCCCGCTAATATGGCATCATTAATTGTCTTGTCCGAATCGATATGTTCATCACTAACTATGAGGTGATTAAAGCCACAGGCGCTCAATGCCGGTTTGATAGCCTGCTCTACTACGTTAAACATATCATCTTCAAAAGCCATAGCAATGAAGCAAAACTTTGATGATTTACCTTCGGTTACTGTTATTAGTCTACTCAACCCTTTAACAGTTAAAGCATATACAAATTTAACTGTCTGACCAGCTTCGCGTAATCCTATCTGCCTTTTGCTAACGAACTCCTGCGAAACTGCACTTTGAAAATAAAAAGCCCATTCGCTAGCATTGTAAAAGTACATTTGAACAATTTTAAGAAGTGGGGGAGTTGGAAATTCCTTGCTTTGTCCATCATAGGTAGTTTGTTGACTTATATATTCTAATACGCCATTTAGCTTTGCATCCGGGGAAAGTTGCACATAATTAGTTTCTATAAAGTCTGTTAAACTTTGTTCATTATATACAATTGCATTATTAAATTTAGTTCCATTAGAAAATATTGACATAAGCCTTTCGACTTTATTCTTTAAAGTCGTTTCCAAACTATCTGCTGTCCACCAACTAAAAGATTGATCTAAATTAATAGCACTACATTTCAATCTATAACTAATTACAGTTGCATCAGTGCCTCCTACTTTTGTTATACTGCATCCATAAGGTTTAAATACATCGCTCAACATATCCTAATGTATAAGTCTTCCGTTGTTAATCCTGGGAATCGACTGAATAAAGGTAATCTGAAGTTTCATTTTATCCTCGTAATTAAATCCAAAACCCCAATGTACATAATATCAACCTGTTCTTTCCTGTAGTCATTATACTTCCCATGAGCAGCACTGTTTCTTAGATCTAACCAAGTTGTGACTGATTTTTGTTCTAACGGGCCATATACCCCTGCTTTCTTTAAATCAGCATTTAGTAAATCTGCTTTCTTAGGAACAGTGTCCGTACCTTTAGTTACATATGTCACAACGGAATGGTTGTTACATAATTGTCTCAAATGCTCTTCTAACACAGAACCAATCATCACAGCAGCAGCATCTTTATAATTTTCATCCAGCAAGTATTTACTCATTTCTAAAAAGTTTGTAAACACTTCAGCCGTAACTAATTCCTTTATGTCTCTTAACCATCCGTTCTCTATCTCATATTTAATAGCTTCTAAGATACTTATCCCTCTTTCAATATCATCGATGTAAGGATTACTGACTTGGTGTTTGAAAAGAGAATAATAACTGTGGTCGGAACCATATAATAAATTGATAAACGATACGGACGCAGCAATAAATCCAATATAGTCTTTACGCGGCACTTCCCTATGAGAGCTTGTTGGAATCTTGTTAGTTATTACAGACTGGCCTTGGTTTAAAAGGTGATCAACACGGTTAAGTAATTCTTTATCTTTCACAGTTTAAAAGTAATGATCCTTAGGGAATGCAGCAAGCAATTGGATATGAATATTATTCATGCGCAAGGTCCTTTGTCGAGAGACCCTGCGGTGGCGGGAAATACTTCAGCATTTGGTGTTCGATATTTTTTAACATCGCATTCAAGATACCCTGCGATGACGGAAAGCTTAAAATTTTACCTGTTAACATTTTGATTATGAAGTAGTATATTAGTCATCATGATTAAACCAATTCTTAAAGCTATCAGGGCAGCGCTCCTTGTCGCTTTTTTGCCCCTTATTTTGAGCGCCCAGCAACCTAAAAAAGCGCCCGAGGCAAAAGAGGGTGACGGCCCTTATCCCCAATTTATCATCAGGGGGGTAACCCTGATAAACAGTACCGGTGCGCCGCCAATGGGGCCGGTTGATATTGTGGTTGAAAATAACCGCATAGCCCAGATCGTTACCGTCGGCCCGCCGGGAATGTCGATAAACCCTGCACGCCGACCGCAATTAAAGGCGGGAGGCAAAGAACTGAACGCGAACGGCATGTACCTGATGCCCGGTTTTATTGACATGCACGGCCATATCGGCGGCGAGGGCAAAGGCTCGGATGCTGAATATGTGTTTAAATTATGGATGGCCCACGGCATAACCACCATCCGCGAACCGGGCTGTTTAAACGGACTGGACTGGGTTTTGGACGAACGCGAAAAGAGCAGCCGCAATGTAATTACCGCGCCGCGCATAAAGGCCTATTGTGTTTTTGGGCAAGGCAGCGCCCCTATTAGTACCGCCGCGCAGGCGGTGGCATGGGTGGATGAAAATGCCAAACGCGGCGCGGATGGCATTAAGTTTTTTGGCGCTTCGCCCGAAGTGATGGCCGCCGCGCTGGCCGAAAATAAAAAGCTGGGGTTGCGCTCGTGCGCACACCACTCGCAAACTGATGTTGGCCGCTGGAACGCCCTTAACAGCGCCCGCGCGGGCATGACCTCGTTAGAGCATTGGTATGGCCTGCCCGAAGCCTTGTTTACCGACCGCACCGTACAAAACTACTCGCCGGGATATAATTACCAGGATGAACAGGACCGCTTTAGCGAAGCCGGAACGTTATGGAAACAGGCCGCGCCGCCGTTTTCTGATAAATGGAACAAAGTGATGAATGAGTTGATCTCGTTAGATTTTACACTCGACCCTACCTTTAATATTTACGAAGCCAACCGTGACCTGATGCGCGCCCGTACGGTTGAATGGCATGAGGATTATACTATGCCTGCCTTATGGAATTTTTACGCTCCAAGCTGGAACTCGCACGGCTCGTACTGGCATAGCTGGGGTACCGAACAGGAAATAGCCTGGAAGGAAAATTATCGCCTGTGGATGGCTTTTATTAACGAATACAAAAATCGCGGTGGCCGTGTAACCGTAGGCACCGACTCGGGTTTTATTTATGAACTTTATGGATTTGCCTATATACGCGAGCTGGAGTTATTGCGCGAAGCCGGGTTTTCGCCGCTGGAAGTGATAAGGGCTGCTACCTT
>Ga0206841_1124_pt1 | contig 15356 bp, 13 predicted proteins | sample Alteio_BWOrgCont_25_FD_152851 | JGI IMG/M metagenome (GOLD analysis project Ga0206841, IMG submission 152851) | Enriched cells from forest soil in Barre Woods Harvard Forest LTER site, Petersham, Massachusetts, United States -... | ecosystem: Environmental > Terrestrial > Soil > Temperate forest >... | reverse complement strand
TCGATGGGCAAAGACGATGCCGATGTTGGCACCGGCCTCGTCGGCGCGCCCGCGTGCGGTGATGTAATGAAATTGCAGATTAAGGTGAATGCTGAAAGTGGTGTGATCGAAGATGCGAAGTTCAAAACCTTCGGTTGCGGTTCAGCGATTGCTTCTTCCTCGCTTATTACCGAATGGGTGAAGGGCAAAACGCTCGATGAAGCCAAGAGCATTAAAAATACGGAAATTGCTGAATATCTGGCCCTGCCACCGGTGAAGATTCATTGCTCGGTTCTGGCTGAAGATGCGATCAAAGCGGCGGTCGAAGATTATAAATCTAAGCATGGCGGCGCGACCAAGCAGGATGCAGCATAAAGGCGTAATCCATGGCCACTCCTGTCATTTCCATATCTGATGCGGCCGTAGGGCGGGTGCGATACCTGCTCAAGCAGCGTGGCAAACCATCTGCCGGTGTGAAGGTAGGGATTCGTTCGCGTGGGTGTTCGGGATTGTCCTATACGATTGAATATGCCGATGAGATCAGCAAGTTCGATGAGGTGGTAGAAAAAGACGATATACGCGTGCTGATCGATCCGAAAGCGGTAATGTTTTTGATCGGCACCGAAATGGATTTCGTCGAGGAAAAACTCAAAAGCGGTTTCGTGTTCCGCAATCCGAACGAAAAAGGCCGGTGCGGCTGCGGCGAATCGTTCCACGTTTAAGTGCCGCCTGTTATGGCCGATTTTCTCGAATATTTCACATTGCTCGATATCTTACCCGCGTTTGATCTTGACCTCGCTGCGCTGGAAGAAAGCTATTTTCGCGAACAGCGCAATAACCATCCCGATCGCTTTGTGAATAAGCCTGATGCCGAAAGGTTGGAAGCGGCGCAGCGCTCTGCCGACATCAATATGGCCTATGATACGCTGAAAGACCCACTGAAGAGGGCACAATATTTGCTGCTGCTGCAAGGCATGTTTGTCGGTACGGATAGGGATAATGTCAAACCTTCCCAGGAGCTATTGACTGAGATTATGGAGCTGCGCGAAAGCGTCGCAGAAATAAAGCATATCGACGAATGGTTTGCGCTTTCTGATGAACTCGACGAATTGCACGGAAAATTGCTGAATTATATCGACGCTGCCTATACAAAGAGGCAATGGGACAAAATGGCACAGCTGGTGCTTAAGCTGGGGTATGTGCAAAAAACCATGGAAGATTTGAAAAAGCAAAAAGCGCGGTTAGGAAAAAAAGCGAAATGAACCTGCTGCAAATCCACGAGCCGGGCGAGACGCCGTTGCCGCATGCGAGTTCTGCGGCGGTGGGGATTGATCTGGGAACGACCCATTCAGTAGTGGCGATCGCTTCCGGGGAAATGGCGGAGGTTGTGCATAATATCCATGGGCATGCACTCGTGCCATCGGTGGTGTATTATGCGGCTGACGGTTCAGTGGAAGTCGGCTACCCGGCGAAGAAGCGCTCGGATCAGGGGGAAAAGGGCGCGATTGCGTCGGTAAAGCGCCTGATGGGGCGCGGGCTTCAAGATATTAAATCATTGCTTGGCAATCTGCCTTATGACGTCATTGAAAATTCAGGCGGCGGTATGATGCGGCTGAAAGTGAATGGTCGTGAAGTATCGCCGGTAGAAGTGTCTGCCGAAATTCTCAAATATTTAAAACATACGGCCGAGAAAGCGCTGGGCAAAGATGTGACGCAGGCTGTGATTACCGTTCCGGCTTATTTCGACGATGCAGCGCGCGCTGCAACCAAAGATGCGGCGAGACTTGCCGGATTGGAAGTGCTCAGACTCATCAATGAGCCTACCGCAGCGGCGCTTGCTTATGGCTTGGATAAGGGCGCGCAGGGAATTTATGCGATTTTTGATTTAGGCGGTGGGACGTTCGATATTTCGCTACTGAAACTGGAGCAGGGCGTGTTTCAGGTGCTGGCTACGGCGGGCGATACGATGCTGGGTGGCGATGATTTCGATCAGGCGATTGCGGCGTGGCTGCTTAGTTCCTCCGGCATGGCGGAAGATAAGTTGAATCCTGGGGAAATCGGCAAAATTGTGGCATTAGCGCGGGAAGTCAAGCATGAGCTTTCGGACAAAGACTCCGCGATTATCGCTTATAATGGCCAATCTCTGACGCTCGACCGCACCATGTTCGATGAATTGATTATGCCCTATATCGAGAAGGCTATGGAAGTGTGCGAACAGGCTCTGGCCGATGCAAAACTCTCCGCTGCCAATGTGAAGGGCGTAGTCATGGTCGGTGGTTCGACGCGCGTGAAACTGGTGCAAGAGAGAGTAAAAGAACTTTTCGGCAAGACCCCGCTCACCGACGTGAATCCCGACGAGGTCGTGGCGATCGGTGCGGCGATTCAGGCGCACGGGCTTACGCAAGGGTCGGATAATCTGCTGCTTGATGTGATTCCGTTATCGTTGGGTTTGGAAACGATGGGCGGCCTTACCGAGAAAGTGATTTACCGCAATACGGCTATCCCAACATCGGTGGCGCAGGAATTTACGACGTATCAAGATGGGCAGGCGGGCATGCAGATTCATGTCGTGCAGGGCGAGCGCGAAATGGTGGCGCATAACCGTTCGCTCGCGCGTTTCGAGCTTTCCGGTATTCCGCCGCTTCCGGCGGGAATCGCCCGCGTGCAGGTGACGTTTACTGTTGATGCCGATGGGCTGCTCACCGTATCGGCCAAGGAAAAAACCAGCGGGGCACAGCAGAGCATTCACGTGAAACCATCCTATGGCTTGCCGGTCGAGCAGATGGAAAGAATGCTGCTCGATAGCATGGAAAACGCCCGGAAGGATATTACTGAGCGCTTGCTGGTAGAAGCGCGGGTGGAAGCCGAGCGTAATATCGTTGAATTAGAATCGGTGATGAAAAAAGATGGAGATTTGTTGGAAGAGGCGGAAAAAGCGCGCCTCAACCGGCAGATTTCGGTGCTTCGCAATGCCGCACTCGGCAGCGACCGCGATTATATCGACGCCGAAGCGCAGGAACTTGGGCGCTTAAGCCAGAATTTTGCTGAAAGAAGGATGGACAGGGCTATCGGGGTTGCGCTAAAAGGGGCACATATCGATAATCTGGAGACGAAAAACCATGCCTAAAATTACCTTCCTCTACCCTGAAGGAAAAGAACTGACCGTAGAAGTATCGAACGGTATTTCCATCCTTGAAGCCGCGCATAAATACGCTGTGCCGCTGGAAGGCGCATGCGAGGGCTCGCTGGCCTGTTCTACCTGTCATGTGATCGTCGATCCGGCGTGGTTTCCCAAGCTCAAGCTAGCCACCGAAGATGAAGAGGATATGCTCGATCTGGCGTTTGGCCTCACGCACACCTCGCGCCTTGGCTGCCAGATATTGATGTCGGATGCGCTCGACGGTATCCGTGTCAGTCTACCCTCGGCCACGCGCAATATGATGGTGGATAAAAAGTAATCCGTCATCCCGGCGAAGGCCGGGATCCATAAATTCGAGGAAAGATTATGGTAATAAAGGCTAAGAAAATGGATCCCGGCCTTCGCCGGGATGACAAGAAAAAACTCCCCGAATGGGACTTAAGCGATTTTTACGAATCAGGAAACGCTCCGGCGCTGATTAAAGATTTTGTGCGGCTGGAAAAACTGACGCAGGATTTTCAGAAAGCCTATGAAGGCAAAGTCGCCTCGCTTTCGGCGGATAATCTGGCCAAGGCTATTGCCGAATATGAGGTGATGCAGGAACTGTTCGGCAAGATTGGCTCTTACGCGCAGCTGCGGTTTTCCAAGAATATGAGCGATCCGATGATCGCGCAATTTTACCAGAATACGCAGGAAAAAATTACCACTCTGTCGTCGAAGACGTTATTTTTTACGCTGGCCATCAATAAGCTGGAAGATAAACATCTGGGAGCGATGCAAGGTAATGCGAAACTTGAAAAATATGGGCCATGGCTGCGCGATGTGCGGACGTTTAGGGCATATCAGCTTTCCGACGAGTTGGAAAAAATGCTGCATGAAAAATACGTGGCGGGCAGGGGGGCGTGGACGCGCCTGTTTGATGAAACGCTAACCGGGCTTAAATTTACGCTCGATAAGAAAAAATTGAACTCCACCGAAGCATTCAACCTGCTCTCGGCCAAGGAACCGGCTAAACGCAAACAGGCGGCGATCGAGATTGGCAAAGTGCTGAAAGACAATGCGCCGCTTTTTACGCTCATTACCAACACGCTCGCTAAAGACAAGGAAATCGAAGATCAGTGGCGCGGATTCAAGCAACCGATTTCATCGCGCAATGTTAGCAATTACATCGAAGACGAAGTGGTGGACGCACTGATTTCTGCTGTCCATAAAAGTTATCCCGATTTGTCTCATCGCTATTATGCGCTGAAAGCCAAGTGGTTTGGTAAAAAACAACTCGATTACTGGGATCGCAATGCACCACTGCCGGGCGATGCCGATCGGCTTTATAGCTGGGACGAAGCCAAAGAACTGGTGTTGACTGCCTACGGGCGTTTTTCGCCGAAATTGGCATCTGTGGGCAAGCAATTTTTCGATAAGCCATGGATTGACGCTGCCGTGACGTCGGGAAAATCGTCCGGTGCATTTGCGCATCCGACCGTGCCGTCAGTGCATCCGTATCTGCTACTTAATTTCCAGGGAAAATCGCGCGATGTGATGACACTCGCGCATGAACTTGGCCATGGCGTGCATCAGGTGCTGTCAGCAAAACAAGGGCAATTGCTGTGCGATACGCCGTTGACGTTGGCGGAAACCGCATCGGTATTTGGCGAGCAGTTGACGTTCCGTGAAATTGTGCGCCGGGAAAAAGACGCAAAGCGTCGCAAGCGCCTGATTGCTTCTAAGGTTGAGGATATGCTCAACACGGTCGTGCGCCAGATAGCATTTTGCGAATTTGAGAAACGTGTGCATGGCCAGCGCAAGAATGGTGAACTGACCGCCGATGCGATCGGAAAAATATGGCTCGATGTGCAGAGTGAAAGTCTGGGGCCTGCGATTAAACTGCACGGGGATTATAGCCATTACTGGAGCTATATTCCGCATTTCATCCATTCGCCGTTTTACGTCTATGCCTATGCGTTCGGCGATTGTCTCGTCAATTCGCTTTACGCCGTTTACGAAAAAGGCAAGGTACCAAACTTTGAAGCGAAATACCTTGCCATGCTGGAAGCCGGCGGCACATTGCGTCATAAGGAACTTCTCAAACCTTTTGGCCTGGATGCGAGCAAGCCGGATTTCTGGCAACAGGGGCTCGAAATCATCAGCGGGTTTATCGATGAGCTTGAAGATTAATACGCTCTGATGCCCACATCGCAAAAGAGATTATTTCAAATCCTTGCAATGCTTCTGTTGTCGCAGTTCTGCATTGATGTGGTCAATTATTTCGTAGAAGTACGCGGCAGCAATTTCGGCGGCGATTTTATCGTGTTTTGGACCGCTGCTCACCTGCTTGGGCAAGGTGATATCGCGCATATTTACGATACTACCATTATCGACCAGGCGATTGCTTCGCTTGAAAGCATGCGCATCATCCGCCCGTTCGTGTATCCGCCCTATGCATTATTCCTGCTGTGGCCACTACGGGATTTAGATTATAACGACGCCGTAGCGTTATGGTCGGTATTGCCACTGCCGTTTTATTTCGGTCTGGTACTGCTGCTAAGCAAGCAATCCTTGTCCAGGTATGGTGATCTTTTATCGCAGACTAAACTTTGTGCGGTTATCTGTGCGTTCATGCTTCCGGCGCTGGCCGCTAATATTTTTACCGGCCAGTCGGCGGCCTTTATCGCGCTTGCTTTTCTTGCTGCCGGGTGGTGCTGGACGCGCTATCCTGTTCTTGCTGGGATATGTATTGGGCTGGTGGCGATCAAGCCTCAGCTGGGACTGCTTATGCCTTTTGCGCTTATCGCCGCGCGCCAGTGGCGCATCGTGGCGTCGGCAACGCTTACCATTATAACCATGGCGGCAGCGGCTACCCTATGGCTTGGCGCGTCGATATGGACCGATTATCTGCATATGACGCAGCATTTTGGCATTTTCCTGGATATTCACGCCGATTATTTCGCTAAGCTCGGCATGAGCACCTATACATCGTTGCAGGCGCTGCGCGTTACCTGGATTTCTCCCCCTATTGCCGCAGTGGCGCAGGCGGTCGTAACGCTATCCTTAGCGGTATTCATTTTTCGGCTTTTCCGCGATCGCGATCCCGGTCGACATGATTTGCGCTTTGGGATGCTTGCCTGCAGCGCTTTACTCGCTACGCCCTATACCCTTTGCTATGATGCGCCCCTACTGGCGGCGGCGGTTATCCCGTTGCTAGCACGCATCTGGCATCGCGGGGTAAATAATGTACTGGAAATTATCACTTTTGCCGCCTTTGTTGCCATGCCGTTTGCGCAACCAATGTTCGCACCCTGGCATGTTCCGTTTGGGCTGATATCCAATGGTTTGCTGCTACTTGTGTTGTGGCGGCATTACCGGCAAGAAAAGGCTGAAATAGGCGCGTAAAAATCATCACTATTTGGTTGCCCCCGCCTCACAATCTGTTACAAAAAAGGCTCGTTTTAACGCCTAAATAAAGAGGCCTTTTTGTGACCGACAATAATAACAGCGCAACCCAAGAATTATTCCCGGTTTCCATCGAAACGGAAATGAAAAATTCCTACCTCGATTACGCCATGAGCGTCATCGTGAGTCGTGCCATTCCCGACGTGCGCGACGGGTTAAAGCCGGTGCACCGCCGCATTTTGTTCGGCATGCTGGAACTGGGCTGCGAGTATAATAAACCATATAAAAAATCGGCGCGTATCGTCGGCGATGTCATGGGTAAATTCCATCCGCATGGTGACTCGGCGATTTACGATGCGTTGGTGCGCATGGCGCAACCGTTTTCAATGGAATTGCCGCTCGTGGACGGCCAAGGCAATTTCGGCTCCATGGACGGCGATTCCGCCGCCGCGATGCGTTATACCGAATCGCGGCTGTCCAAAGCCGCACACGCGCTTTTGAATGACATTGATAAAGCTACCGTCGATTTTCAGGACAATTATGACGGTTCGGAAAAAGAGCCGATGGTGCTGCCGGCGGCATTTCCAAACATTCTCGTCAATGGTGCCGGCGGTATTGCTGTCGGTATGGCGACCAACATTCCGCCGCATAACCTGGGCGAAGTCGTCGATGCCTGCATGATGTATTTGGATAATCAGGACGTCACTATCGAAGAAATGATGGAAGTTTGTCCAGGCCCGGATTTCCCGACTGGCGGTATTATTCTGGGTCGCACCGGCTGCCGTTCGGCTCTTATGACCGGCCGCGGTTCGGTTATCATGCGCGGTAAAACCGAGATTGAAGAAATTCGTCCCGGTCGCTATGCGATTATCATTAGTGAAGTGCCCTATCAGGTCAATAAAGCGCGTATGATCGAGCGCATGGCCGAGCTGGTGCGCGAGAAAAAAATCGAAGGCATTTCCGACCTGCGCGATGAATCTGATAAATCGGGCGTGCGTGTCGTCGTTGAAGTAAAAAAAGATGCGGTGCCTGATGTGGTTTTGAGTCAGCTGTATAGCTACACGCCGCTGCAGACAAGCTTTGGCGTCAATATGCTGGCGCTCGATAATGGCCGCCCTGAACTGATGAATTTGAAGCATGTCATTCGCTCCTTCATCCGTTTCCGCGAGGAAGTTATCACCCGCCGTACAGCCTTCCTGCTCGGCAAAGCCCGTGATCGCGCGCATGTATTGATCGGTCTTGCCATCGCGGTGGCTAACATTGACGAAGTCATCGCGGTTATCAAAGCCTCCGCCGATCCCAACGTTGCTCGTGAAGAATTAATGCGCCGCGACTGGACGGCGGGCGATGTTTTGCCGTTATTGCAGTTGGTCGAAGACTCTGGAAACATCGTCGATAAAGGCCGCATCAAATTCACCGAAGTGCAGGCGCGCGCGATTCTTGAACTGCGCCTTGCCCGCTTGACTGGCCTGGAACGCAATAAAATTGACGAAGAAATGCAGGAATTGGCGGCAGAAATCGCTGAATATCTCGCTATCCTCGGCAACCGTGAAAAACTATACGGCATACTTCGCTCCGAACTACTCGCAGCGAAAGAGCAATTCGCCACCCCGCGCCGGACCACGATTGAATTCTCCGAATTTGAAGCCGATATCGAGGATCTGATCCAGAAAGAAGACATGGTGGTAACGGTTACTTCCGGTGGGTATATCAAGCGCACGGCACTTTCGAGTTACCGCGCGCAACGCCGCGGCGGTAAAGGCAAATCGTCGATGAACGTGCGCGATGAGGATTTGACCACCGAGCTGCTCGTCGTCAATACCCATACCCCGGTATTATTCTTTTCCAATACCGGTAAGGTGTATAAATTAAAGGTATACCGCCTTCCGGTGGGCGCAGCCAATACGCGTGGCAAAGCACTGGTCAATATCTTCCCGCTGGAGCAGGGCGAAACCATTACGGCGTTCATGCCATTGCCTGAGGATGAAGCACTGTGGGATTCGATGCATATCTTCTTCTCGACCTCTAAGGGCAATGTGCGCCGCAACGATCTTTCCGATTTCCACGATATTCGCGCCAACGGCAAAATCGCCATTCGCCTCGACGAAGGCGATAGGCTTGTGGGCGTCAAGGTCTGCCATGAATCCGACCATGTGTTGCTCGCGTCACGCGCCGGTAAATGTATCCGCTTCCCGGTTGACGACGTGCGCGTATTCAAAAGCCGCACGTCCGACGGCGTACGCGGCATGCGTTTGGCCGATGGCGACGAAGTCGTATCGGTGAGTATTTTAGGCGGCATCGCTACGACCGTTGAAGAGCGTTATAGCTACCTGAAAATGGCCAACGCCAAGCGTCGCGCCATGGGTGCTGAGGATGGAAGCGACGAGACCGAAGTCGCGTCAACTGATGAGGCGGTACAGGAAATTACGCTTACGCCTGAGCGTTTCGCCGAAATGGAAGCAGCGGAGCAGTATATTCTCACCGTCACCGAAAATGGTTTCGGCAAACGTTCCTCGGCCTACGAATACCGCACCATCGGCCGTGGCGGCTCAGGCATCGTCAATATCATCACCTCGGCTAGAAACGGTAAAGTAGTGGACAGCCAGCCGGTGTCACATGGCAGCCAGATCATGCTGATGACCGACCGTGCTACCGTCATTCGCTGTCCGCTCGATGACATCCGTATCGCCGGGCGCAACACGCAAGGTGTCACCATTTTGAAAACCGGCGAAAACGAAAAAGTGGTATCTGTAGTCTGCTTCCCCGATACGGGCGAGGTGGACAAATTGGAAGAGGGCGAACCATCCGAAGTAACCGGAGAAGAAGGCGCTGCTGAAGCTTAATACAGCAGCGCTACTGGAAAAACTAGGTTACTACCTGTTTTTCACCGCTGTATTCGTACATACAGTCCTCACCAGCTGGGTGGATGAAGACGCATTTATCACCTTCCGTGTCGTTGATAATTTTGTGCATGGTTTTGGGCTGCGCTGGAATATCAACGAGCGCGTTCAGAGCTATACTAATCCGCTATGGATGCTGCTGCATATTCCCATTTACGCCATCACGAATAATATCATCGTCACGACCTGCATCTTAGGTTGGGGCTGCCTGCTTGCCACATTGCTGCTTGTGCGCGACACGTTTCTTGTGGCGCCGATGCGCTATACGGCATTGTTCCTGATACCGCTTCTTATCCTGCCTACGAATGCCGCATATTTTACGTCAGGGCTTGAAAATCCATTGCTGAATCTGCTGTTCGCATGTTTCGGTTTTGTGATTGTACGCCGTCCGAAACATTTTTGGTTCTGGTGCAGTTTTGTGACGACCCTATCGGCGTTTACACGGCTCGATACGGTCATATTTTATGCGCCGGTATGGATATATCTATTTTACTCGCAGCGAAAAACTATCCACTGGAAAGACATAACGCTTGGGTATTTACCTTTAGCGGGATGGCTGTGCTTCAGTTTTTTCTATTACGGATTCTTATTGCCCAATACGGCACTGGCCAAGCTCGGTGGGCATTTGCCGCTTACCGATTATCTGCGTTCTGGTATTGCCTATGCCTATGATTCTATGCTCGCCGATCCGTGGAGTGCGGCGGCGATCTTTGCAGCTTTAGTATATTTTCCTTATCAGGCATGGAAAAATCGCGTGCAGCCATCATACGAAATCATGCTCGCAGTGATGATTGCCTGCGGAACAGGTGTATATTGTCTCTATGTTATTTATATCGGCGGCGCGCAGCTTTCTCTTCGCATGCTGAGTTTGCCGGCGTTTGCCATATGCTGGCTTTGGGCGTGGCGTTTCCCTCTCAATACCCATATCGGGTATGTTGGATTTATACTCATGGTTATGTGTGTACAGGCATTCGTTGCGGTATCGCCTCAGGAACGTTCTAAAATACCGATGATTGCCAATGCAAAAATCAGTGGTACCCCATGGGCGCACTATCTTTTTATAAAAAATGGCCCATCGCTTTTTGACTATGTGTTGGATATCGCTGATATCAAGGCTAAGCCGGATCACGCGCCGCATGCTCCCAAAACACAAATTTCTAATCTTATTGGCAACTTCGGATATTATAGCGGGCCGTCACTCATTATCATCGATCCGGCGGGACTCAGCGATCCGTTGCTGGCAAGGCTTCCGGCTATCGATAATGATCTGGTTAAGGTAGGTGATGTTTTTCGTTATATCCCCCCTGGGTATAAAGAAACTATTTTGACTGGATCAACGGCGAACTTACCACCACCGCTTGCCCATTATTATGAAAAACTCCAGCTTATCACGCGCGGAGATTTATGGAGTTTGGAGCGCCTCAAGACCATCTTACTTTTCAATATAGGGGCGTATGATGGCCTCAAAGACCAGTATATTCATGAATTCTATCCGCGTAAAATTGACTAAGTTATTGACATTTCCTAATTATAGCTCTAAATAAACCGCATGATGAGAATAGGCGTATATCCCGGTACTTTTGATCCCATCACAGTGGGGCATATGGACATTATCAAGCGTGCCTTGCACGTGGTGGATAAGCTTGTGATTGCCGTGGCGCTCGATACGGGCAAGGAACCGGTATTCGACCTGCCGCTGCGTGCCAAGCTTGTGGAAGAAGACGTAAAATCCCTGGGCGCGGATGCCAAACGCGTTGAGGTAAAGGCATTCTCGGGGCTTTTGATGAATTTTGCTGAGGAGGCGGGCGCGAAGATTGTCATTCGGGGTCTGCGCGCCGTATCCGATTTTGAGTATGAATTCCAGATGGCCTGCATGAACTCGCGCCTGAATCGCACCATCGAAACCGTATTCCTCACCGCCTCAGAGGATACGCACTTCATTTCCTCGCGTTTTGTTAAGCAAATCGCCCGTTTGGGCGGCGATATATCGTCGTTCGTTTCACCGAACGTCGCCAGGCAACTGGGGGAACATTTTTCCAAAGAATAGGGCGTGCGGCGGCTTTACTATTGACTTTCGCCCCTCTAATGCCTAATCCCTAACCCTTACTATTATGGCGGGTGTAGCTCAGTTGGTTAGAGCGCCAGATTGTGATTCTGGATGTCGCCGGTTCGACCCCGGTCACTCGCCCCATTTCCTGAAATCGAAATCATCCCCTTCCTGGCCCGCAATTTAGGGTGTTAGTTTTTGGCTATTAATCAAAGCCTTTAGCGCAACTCTCCAGAGAAAGGATTTATGTATGAGTCAATCCCTGCAATTTTCCGCGGTCAATTGCTATGACTTAATAGCCGCCATACCGAGCGGCCAGACGACGAGCCAGGAAATAGACCTTTCAGGCAACGCGCTATGCGGTTTCTTTTTCCCGTCGGCGTTTACCGGCGCGACGCTGAAGATTACAGCAGCGACGATGAGCGGTGGTACGTTTGAAACCGTACAGGCCGATGAGCTTGGCAGTGGCGATTATACGATCACGGTGACGGCCAGCAAATATGTGCCGATCACCAACCTCGCCATTATCGCGGGGTTACGTTTCATCAAGTTGGTAAGTGCTTCCAGCGAAGCCGCAGCGCGATCCATCACCCTGGTTGTAAGGCCCGTATGAGCCGGTTGCTGACGCTGTTTTTCCGCCGCCTGTTTGCGGTGCCGCCGAATGGTTATGTCGCTGAAGATGGCATGACCAATTACGTCGCCGAAAATGGCACCACCTATTATGTGAAGGAATCCTGATATGACCAAAAGCAAACTCAGCGCCATCGCATCCGGCGGTGCGTATAATCCAGCAACCGATCTGGTGGTGGTAGTTCGAAATGGTGTGGCGGATTATCTGGCGCAATTTCCGTCCGGCGCCGGGTATTTCAATGTGCTCGATTACGGTGCTAAAGGTGATGGAATAGCGCTCACCGACGTTACCACCACCGGCGGCAGCACGACCGTTTCAAGCGCTTCGTACAGCTTCACATCCGTCGATGTCGGCAAGTATATCACCATCGCCGGAGCAGGGCCGTCAGGTGGTGTGCTTAACACGACAATCGTTGGCGCTAGCGGCGGCAATGCGATCGTGAATGTAATCGTGGCTACCAGCGTTGGTGGTACGGCGGCAGCGACGTTTGGGACCGATAACGCCACCGCCATTAATGCTGTGGTGACGGCGGCCAGTAATGCCGGCGGCGGCACGGTAAAATTGCCTAACGGTATATTCGTCGTGGCATCTAAAATTACATGGCTAACGAAAGTAAGCTTAAGCGGCAACGGCGCAAGCGTCAGTATCCTGAAATGGATTAGCCTGACCGACATGGGAACCGGTGCGGAAGCGGTGATTGCCGGTGTAACTGGTTCTAGTAGCACACCCTATACGGACTGCGTATTCCGCGATTTCGAAATCGACTGCGCTGCTGCTACCGATGCAACCTATACTTATCAGGCAAAATGCATCGACATAATCTATGCATTGCGCCCTGTTTTTATGAACCTTTATTTGCATGACAGCCCTGCAACGGCGCTCGGTGTCGACTATATCCGCGATGGCCTGATCTTCGGTAATCGCATCACCAACGCAGGCCGACTAAATAATGGAAGCAGCGATCACGGTGGTTCCGGCATTAGCTGGGAGACGGGCGATTCGCAGAATACCGAAACTACTATCGTTGCTAACAACGTGGTGCTGAACGCGAAGCGCTACGGCATAGCCAACGAAGAAACCGATCCGCTGACGACGAATTCGCAGCGTACGATCATTACGGGCAATATCGTCAGATGTACGAACACCAGCGGTTGGGGCATTCAGGATAACGGCGTCACAGGCGCGATCATCACCAATAATATCTGCACGAGTACCAGCACGGCGAATCTGGGTTCTGGCATTTCAGCGGGTGGCGGCACGAATCCGTATGATACCGGTCAGCAAGGGACGATCGCGAATAATTATGTGATAGGCTGGCAAAACGGCATCGAACTGGCGGGCGTCGGATCCATATCGCCCAACGGCTACTCAGTGCGAGGCAATACGATCACCTCGACCAACAAATACGGAATATTGGTCGATAATTCTTCCAGCAATGTAAACGCCACCGTAAATATTACCGATAATTACGTGACAAATTGCGCTTCGGCAGGCATCGCCATTGTTACGAGTTCCGGCACGCCTTCTTTCACCAATTTCACCATTTCTGGCAATACCTGTTCCAACAATGCTACCGTCACCTCCACCGATTCGCACAAGGCCGGCATATGGCTCCAAGGAACAGTAACTGGCCTTACCATGCAGAATAACTATTGCTTCGATAACGGGTCGTCGACGCAAAAATACGGCATTTCGTATGAGACGGGTTTTTCCGTCACCAAAGCGCTCATAACCGGAAATCATGTTCATGATAACACGACGCAAGGTTTCAATATCCTCGGTACGCTCACCGGCTGGATTTCCGATAACTGGGGTTACAATCCCGTCGGCGCATCGTCGCTCACGCCCGGCTCGTCACCCTGGACGTATACGGCTGGCAGCACTCCGGAGATTATCTATTTATACGGTGGGACGGTTAGCAGCGTTGCCAAAAATAGTGTTACGCTAGCAACCGCTTTAAGCTCCACGACGGCGCTACCCGTGCATCTGCAACCCGGTGAATCCATGGCGGTGACGTATAGCAGCGTCCCCACAGCGGTAAAAGACCAGCGATAAATTGTCATCCCCGCCTTGCGCGGGGATCTAGGGCAGCTATACTCTGTGGCATGAGATCCCCGCGCAAGGCGGGGATGACAATAATAGAGTGAGTTATACCATGCCCGCCAAAAAACCTTCTCTTACTCAACTCGGTAAGAAAACCGCACTGCCTTCGTCACCCGATAAAGCTGTGATCGAAACCGTCAAAAATCCGCATAAAGGGACGGCGTACTCCGTGCGGTTTACCTGCCCGGAATTTACTTCGCTTTGCCCGATTACGGGGCAGCCTGATTTTGCACATCTGGTGATCGATTATGTGCCAAAGCACCATTTGGTGGAGAGTAAATCGCTGAAACTATTTTTAGGCTCGTTCCGCAATGTTGGCGCATTTCACGAGGATTGCACGGTGGCGATTGCATTGCGGCTAGTCGCCGCGATAAAGCCCGCGTGGCTTCGCATCGGTGGTTATTGGTATCCGCGCGGTGGTATTCCCATCGATATTTTTTACCAGACCGGCGAAGCACCTAAAAACGTCTGGATTCCCGCGCAAGAAGTGCCCGCTTATCGCGGAAGATAATATTAAAAACGCGCATCCCGCATGCGTACGCAGCGTACGCTGCAACGCAGCATCCGGACATGCATTAAATACTTGCCAAATGGCGGTTTTTGGCCAAAATGCCTGCTTTATTATCTGCAAGCACAATCATCCGGAGACGTCATGTCTAAAGCCACGAATTCCAAGCTTTCCGACGCCAATGTTAAACTCGCGACAGGCGGCAAACCCGTCAGCAAAGAACAGCAATTAAAACTCTACCACGACATGCTCATGATCCGCCGTTTCGAAGAAAAGGCCGGGCAGCTTTACGGCATGGGGCTGATCGGCGGATTTTGCCATTTATATATCGGCCAGGAAGCCGTCGTTGTCGGTATGCAAAGCTGCATCACCGAAAAAGACGCTGTTATCACCAGCTACCGCGACCACGGCCACATGCTCGCCTGCGGCATGGATCCCAAAGGCATCATGGCTGAACTCACCGGCCGCATCGACGGGTTTTCCAAAGGCAAAGGCGGCTCGATGCATATGTTTTCCACCGAAAAACATTTCTACGGCGGTCACGGTATCGTGGGCGCGCAAGTGCCCATCGGCACCGGCATCGCGTTTGCCCATAAATACCGCGGCAACGGCGCACTTTCGCTCACCTATTTCGGCGACGGTTCGGCCAACCAGGGGCAGGT
>Ga0206841_1123_pt1 | contig 15593 bp, 11 predicted proteins | sample Alteio_BWOrgCont_25_FD_152851 | JGI IMG/M metagenome (GOLD analysis project Ga0206841, IMG submission 152851) | Enriched cells from forest soil in Barre Woods Harvard Forest LTER site, Petersham, Massachusetts, United States -... | ecosystem: Environmental > Terrestrial > Soil > Temperate forest >... | reverse complement strand
AGGATATTGAATCTCATCTTTTAGTAATAGAAGGAAACGAAAGGAAAATTGATAAACTTGATGCAGGAAGGATTTCCAAGCAACGAGATAAGCTTATACAGAAACTAAATGAGGCTGTTAGCGGACACAAGGTAGATATGAACCGTTTTGAACAAGAGTTAATATACTATATAGAAAAACTCGACATTAACGAGGAGAAAACCCGCTTGCGTAACCATTGCAGTTATTTCAGGAAAACTATGGAAGAACAAAATGGCGGCAGGAAACTAGGGTTTATAGTGCAGGAAATTGGCCGCGAAATAAATACAATTGGCTCAAAGGCGAATGATGCAGAAATACAACGCCATGTTGTAGAAATGAAGGATGAGCTAGAAAAAATAAAAGAACAGCTTCTGAATATTCTATGAGTGATGTATCAGGCAAACTGGTTATTGTTGCAGGGCCTTCCGGTTCAGGTAAAACAACTATTGTAAGGCATTTGCTCAGCGTATTCCCCCGCCTGGCCTTTTCTATTTCTGCCACCAGCAGGCACAAGCGTGAAAGTGAAAGAGACGGAGAGGATTATTATTTTCTTACAAAAGAACAATTCAGAGAGAAGATAAACAGCGGAGATTTTATAGAATGGGAAGAGGTTTATCCCGGAAGTTTTTATGGAACATTGCGCTCAGAGGTGCAGAGATTGTGGAATTCAGGACGGCATGTCATTTTCGATATTGATGTGAAAGGCGCGTTGAATTTGAAAAGCCAATTCTCAGATAATTCAGTAACCATATTTATTTTGCCTCCTTCAGTTGAAGCATTGGAGCAACGGTTAAGAGAGCGAAATACGGAATCTGAGGCCAGGCTGGAACAGCGTGTGGGCAAGGCACTCGAGGAATTATCTTACGCCGATAAGTTTGAAAAGATCGTTCATAACATAGAATTAGGAAGCGCATTTGCAGATGCAGAGGAAATTGTGAGCGATTTCCTCGGAGATAAATAGAAATATTATTGCTGAACTTTTCCTTCTATAATTACCGTGTCCACCAAATCACTGCCAAAAGAATAGGGCATGAAATTATAGCTTGGTATAGGCCGGGTAATGAACAAGTTAGCTTTTTTGCCTATAGTAATTGAACCATGCGTTTTGCTCAAGCCCATTGCATAGGCGGAGTTTACGGTGGCTGCATTAATGACTTCTTCCGGGAGCATTTTCATTTTTACACAAGCCAATGAAAGTATAAAAGGCATTTTACCCGAAGGTGATGAGCCCGGGTTGTAATCTGTGGCTAAGGCAATCGGTAAACCTGAATCAATCATCTTTCGTGCAGGCGGATAGTGGAGACCTAAAAAGAATGCTGTAGATGGTAATAAGGTTGGCATGGTTGCCGAATTAAGTAATACCTCTATTTCTTTATCGCCTGTAAATTCCAGGTGGTCGACTGAAAGGGCTTTATTCTTAACTCCTATTTGTATACCACCCGAATAATCAAGTTCGTTGGCATGTATCTTAGGTTGCAACCCATGCTTCCAGCCGGCTTGTAAAATGGCATCCGTTTCCTCTATAGTATAAAAACCACGATCGCAAAACACATCGCAGTAATCAGCTAGTTTTTCTTTAGCTATTATGGGCAGTATTTCGTTTATGATGAGGTCAATATATTCTTGCCTGTTTTGTTTGTATTTCAACGGGACAGCGTGAGCGCCAAGGAATGTTGCTTTTATAGTTAGGGGAGAATGTTCTTTCAGTCGTTTTATAACACGTAGCATTTTTATTTCCCCGTCAACCGAAAGCCCATAGCCGCTTTTTATTTCCACTGCACCCGTTCCGAAACCTGTTACTTCAGTAAGGCGGCGCATAGCGTTTTCAAAAAGCTCATCTTCCGATGTCTTGTTTAATCGTTCAGCAGAGTTCAGTATTCCGCCACCATTGCGGGCAATCCCTTCATAGCTAAGGCCCTTTATCCTGTCAACAAACTCGGCTTCGCGGCTGCCGGCATATACTATATGTGTATGAGAATCGCACCAGGAAGGGAACACAAATTTTCCCGAGGCATCTATCACCTGGTCGAAAGTAGCTTTAGAAGGCGTACCATCTTTCATAGTTCCAAAACCTGAGATAAGCCCATTTTCTATACTCAGCCAACTATCGTTCAGGCAGGGAAGGTTAGCCATTTCCTTACCCGCTAATTTTTCTTTGGGGTTGGCATGTACACCTACAATGCTCTTGCAGTTTTCAATAAGGATCTTCATAGAAGCAAATGTAAGATTGTTTTCTGTTTCATTTTATTTCCAAAACATGTATCTTTTTTCCATTTTTAGGGGGTAAGTATTTTGCAATGGCTTCATTTTCAATAACTTGCAATTTCCGGTTTTTCCACCTTGGAAATGCTTTGTGACAAGGTTTTTTGCCACGGATCCCGATAGATATCGGGACACGAATTAATATATTTTTTTACCGCAAAGTCCCGATAGCTATCGGGATCAGAGAAAATATCCGCGCAGAGAACCACAGAGAATTTTTTAATGGCACACTTTGGTCCCGCAGTCCCGATAGCTATCGGGATGCGGGATGCCATATTTTAATATTTTCCGAAAAATGCAACACTTCTGCACACGAAACAATATTTTGTGTTGCATTTGCTTAAAGGGTATTATGGCACGCTTCTTTACTTTTTCATGCAATGTATCTGTTGATGGTATAGAATTTTTCATGGTACGTGGTTAATGTATAAACTATCAACTTTTAGCTATAATTATAGTTTATCTCTTATCGTTCATAATTGTATAATGCAAAACTAAAGCCTCTTTTTCCTTCATAAAAGAGAAAAGCGTTAGAGTTTTCAACAACCCCAATTAGGAGTAAGAAATAAGCTACTAACACTTTGTTAGGCTTAGTGTTTCTCCGTGTTCTTAGTGTCTCCGTGGTAAAAAAAGCAAGTATGTGCCCTAAAATTCATTAAAATTGCATTGATGGCCGAAGAAAGAAAAACAGACGAGCGGATAACGAGGTTTGCAGATGTAATATTGCCATTGGCAGTTCCCAATCTTTTTACATACCGCATACCCTTCGACTGGAACCAGTTGGTTAAACCCGGTCAGCGTGTGGTGGTGCAGTTTGGCAAGAACAAACTCTACATGGCGTTGATAAAGCGCGTGCATGAAACTCCACCCAAGGAATACCAGGCCAAGTATATACTGGACATATTGGATGCTGTGCCCATAGTAAATGAAATGCAACTGAATTTCTGGGACTGGATTGCTGCCTACTACGTTTGTACACCCGGTGAAGTTATGAATGCTGCACTACCGGGAGGATTGCGTTTCAGCAGCGAAACGAAGATCATCCGTAACCCTGAATTTGAGCTGGAAGAAACAGAGCAGGATTTCTTTACCGAGAAAGAATGGAAATTGGTTATAGCGCTCGATGTAAAGAAAGAGATGACTATAGATGAAGCAGCAGAAGCATTAGAAATTAAAACCGTGCATCCTGTAATACAATCTTTGCTTACAAAAGGTTTTGCATTGGTAAAAGAAGAAATAAAGGATAGTTACAAGCCCCGTACTGAATCGTATGTGCGGATATCTCCATCGTTAGATGAAGCCAGATTACAGAAAGTAATGAACGATCTGGAAAAGAAAGCCTTCAAACAACTGCAACTGCTTATGGCCTATATGCAGCTGTCGCAATGGCATACAGGTAAGGCTGAAGATGTAAAGAAAAGTAAACTCTTAACTCATTCTGGCTGCACGGCAGGTGTGTTAGACCAACTGGTGAAGAAAGGAGTACTCGAAGTCTATGCGAAAGAGGTATCTCGATTGACTGCATCGGGCAAAGCATTGGAAGAAGCAAAGCAACTGGCCGATTTTCAGCAGGTGGCATTTGATAAGGTAGAAGAGCAATTCAAAGAAAAGGAAGTGGTGCTGCTGCATGGTGTAACATCGAGCGGAAAGACAGAGATATACATGCAATTGATGGATGATATTATTAAACAAGGAAAACAAGTGCTCTATTTACTTCCTGAAATTGCACTAACCGCCCAATTGGTACAGCGACTGAAAAAGCGTTGGGGCGATAAAGTTGGTATATATCATTCTAAGTATAGCGATAATGAAAGGGTGGAGGTATGGAACACATTGGTGAACCCGAAGAACATTACATATTCGGTTATTGTGGGAACAAGGTCTGCATTGTTTTTACCTTTTTCTAATATCGGGCTTATAATTGTGGATGAGGAGCACGATAGTTCTTACAAGCAGCAAGATCCTGCTCCGCGATATCATGCCAGGGATTCGGCTGTTTATTTGGCCCATTTATACAATGCTAAAATTGTATTGGGCTCTGCTACGCCAAGCATTGAAAGCTATTACAACGCTATAAATAATAAATATGGTTTGGTAGAACTTACTACCCGTTTTGGTGGAATAGAAATGCCTGAGATAGATGTGCGCGATGTGAGTGAAGAAAAGAGAAAGAAGCTGATGAAATCGTTATTCTCTCCTTTTCTGCTGACAAATATTGAAGATGCATTGAACAAAAAAGAACAGGTTATTCTTTTTCAGAACCGCAGGGGATTTGCCCCATTTATTGAGTGTGGAGTATGCGCCCATGTTCCGCAGTGTGTTAATTGTGATGTTAGTTTAACCTATCACAAAAAAGCAGATTTGCTTCGCTGCCACTACTGCGGGTATTCTACGGCATTGCCTAAAATATGCACGGCATGCGGCAGCCCCAATATGCAGGTGAAAGGGTTTGGAACGGAAAGAGTAGAGGAGGAACTTGTTGTCTTCTTTCCGCAAGCGCGTATTGCCCGGATGGACTTGGATTCTACCCGTGCGAAGCATTCACATTCTAAAATAATCAGCTTGTTTGAGGACAGGGAGATAGATATCCTGGTAGGTACACAAATGGTGACTAAGGGGCTCGACTTTGATAATGTGAGTGTAGTGGGAGTACTTAATGCTGATGCCGGGCTTCATTTTCCTGATTTCCGTTCTCCCGAAAGAAGCTACCAGCTTATGGCACAGGTAAGCGGGCGTGCAGGCAGGAAGAACAAGCGCGGAAAAGTAATTATTCAAACCAACGACCCTGATCATCCTATAATTAAGCAAGTAGTGAACAATGATTATTTGGGGATGTATAATGAGCAGATTGAAGAGCGGAGGAAATATTCTTACCCTCCGTTTACACGCTTAATTGAGATAACACTAAGTCAGAAAAACCAGGATGACTTGGATGCAGTGTCACCTGATTTAGCCGTGGAATTGAAAAAGAGATTCGGCGAAGAGCGAGTGCTTGGGCCTGAATACCCGGTAGTATCGAAAGTGAACAACTACTTTATAAAAACTATTTTACTGAAGGTAGAGAAAGAAAAGTATTCGCAGAAAGTAAAGGCTTTAGTTACCGAAGCCTTGAATGAGTTTTACCTGAAAGGAAAAGAATATGCACGTACCCGTATTAAAATTGATGTGGATCCGCAGTAGTATGCCGTAGGCATAAACGCTTGGTAGAAGAAATATGTAAATAATGCAAAGATGTGCCATAGGCACTACCCCAGGGTTGTACCTACGGTACAAAATAGTATTAGGGTGGCCTTTCTTATTACCAAGCGGTTGTCCCTAATGGGACAGAGTTAAGTGATTTTTTATTTGTTTAAAGTATTCACGTAATTCACAATAGCCTTATAATAAGAATCAGCCACCATTTGAATACGTGTAGGAACATTACCACCTGTTATTTCTTCTCCGTGTCCGGTTAACAATCGGCATTCGTTAGCATTATCCTGGTAAAGAGGTTCGGCATAAACCAATGTTCCTTTTATAAGTCGTGCCAGTGCAAGGTCGCGGGAATAAACCCCTGGCTCAGGTGTTGAAAGACAGTGCTCGGATAAGTAAGAAGCATCTGAACTTTTTGCAATAGGCACTTTCAGGTCACCCGATAGTTGCTTTACAACAAATGAAGATAATTTGACAGAGTTTTCAATATCGTCACTTATCAGCAAACGCAGTAAATTTAATCTCCCTGCAACTTTTTCAAGGTCTTTTGTGGTTACGCATCCGCCAACAAATGTCATTACAAAATCTTTATTGGTTGTTTGGGTCCAACCGGTATTTTTTTCGTTTACGTTATAATGTATTATCAATGTAAGGTCAGGTTGAAAGGCATTTACTTTTCTTGCTCTTTCTGATAGGTCCATCGGCCCAAAAACCTCACTAAACATGGCTTTATCAGCTAAAGAAGCATGCAGTAATTTTTCTTCTTTTTCAGTTAGCAAGCCTTCTTGTTTTAAACTGTCAACATAGCCTCTTTCTTTTATTCTTTTCTTCCAGTCAAAGTAGCTAATACCAAACGATGATATTCCTGTATCGGGCCTTGTAAGCATAACAGTTGCCCCTTGTGCTTCCAGTTTTTTCTTCAGAATTTGTGCCGTGAAAAAAGTAAAATTCCCTTCTTCAAGTTCTACCTGGTGGGTAGAATCTATATAAAGCTTCATGCAACGGCTTTCTATTTCTCCCATTTCAAACACTCCACCTATATGGCCAGGGTCAATGGCAATCTTCATTCCTTTTAAATGACTGGTAAATGTATGCTTTACGGAATCTTTCTGCATGTAATACCCCATGCTGTCCCTTTTATCAATCAATAGTTTCTCTAGCTCTTTTTCGGGTATATAGCTTATTATATTCTTAAGCGAATCAACCTGCTGCCAGCTAAGTTTAATTTCCGGTTTGACACCCTTTTCCTTGTCTTCTGCATTGGCATAAATTGCAATTCCGCTTTCAGTTATGCTAACAAAGTTTTTTACTTCATGGTCTTTTGTAAAATAAGTATCGAGCTTGTTCTGGTAATAAGCTATCTGTGATTGTGCTTGTAATTGCATGTCGCTGCAAAGGGACAACGACACAAAAAGCAACCCGATAATTTTTTTAATCTTACTTAACCTCATAGTGTTTGGGTGGAAGCCATCTCAAAAATAACTTTTCGCCACAAAAGCACCAAATCACTAAATTTCACCAAATAGTTTGTGTGTGGTTTCTTGGTGTTTTTGTGCTTTGGTGGCATGTTTGATTTTACTCGGGTACATTATTGAGTTAGCTTGCAGTAAAAGAATTAATTTTGAAATGTTGCATAGAGTATTTTACAAATGGATATACGTGAAATAGATTTTTACCCGGAATTAAAATTTACTTCGAGCCGGAGCGGAGGCAAAGGTGGGCAGAATGTAAATAAGGTTTCTACAAAGGTTGAACTGCATTTCGACTATATGAATTCCGTTTTACTTACTGATGAACAAAAATATCTTATTAGTACAAAGTTAGCTTCATTCATAAATAATGAAGGAATTTTAAAAATAACATCGCAGGAAGAGCGAAGTCAGCTACTTAATAAGAAAGTTGTTATAGCTAAATTATATCTTTTGCTCGAAAGGGCGTTCCGTAAGAAGAAGAAACGCATACCATCAACTCCCAGCAAAGCCAGTAAGAAAAGGAGACTTGTGTCGAAAAGGATCCACTCTGAGAAAAAGAAGATGCGTCAGAAATGGGACGATTGACCCTTCTTTTTCAATACGTTGCGACAGAAATATGACTGTCCTTATAAATAAATTAAGTAACTTTAGTATTTAGTTTTCGTTATTAAAGAGTTATTTATAGCGTAAGGCTATATTATAATGTAACTTAATGAGAAAAGAACTATTTTTTGTTTTTGTTTTCACCGCTTTTTCTCAGGCTCTATGGGCGCAACTTAAGCAATATACGCAGGGCGGACATCCTGAGGATTCAGTTTACCATTTGCCTCATCGTGTACTCGATGGCAATAGTACCCTTGGGTTTAGTTATTTAAACCAAAACATTTGCGGACTTAATTATATAGAGGTTGATACATTGGTAGAAACCCGCTCCCAAGCCGCTCTTATTAATACTAACGGAACCGGGTGGCCTTGTACCGTTCAATTGAAAGGGTTACCGATATGTGATTCAATAATTAAAGCATTTATATGGTGGGAAACTTCTTACAACTCGGGTCCGGCCATACCAGCCTCATTAACGGTTACAAACCCTGTCGCAGCCAACTTCAACTATAATGTTGATACCATTGGCGAATCTGTACCCCAGAACTGGGGAGATATTGGTACTGCAACCTATAGGGAAGATATAACTAATTCTATTAGCGGAAACGGAGCTTATACTATTAACATAACAGGTGCAGGTAATTCAGGCACTGAAGTAGACGGTATATGTATTATAGTTATTTACAAAGACCTATCAGCCACATATAGTGGGAATCTTGCATTGTGGGATGGTTGTTATGCTGAATGTACTTCAGGTGTTACACTCAATTATACCGGTGGAGGATTTAATGTGTGTTCTGCAACTACAAATGCTGTGGCATTTGGTCTTTTTGGTGATATGCAGGCAAATATTAGCGGCGGTATTAATACACAAACCTATAATGGAAGCACGCAAACATTCAGCAACAACTTCTGGAATTTCTGTGCTATTCCTACAACATTAACTACCGGCCAAACGACGTGCGTATTTGATACTTACACTAATGACGCAGGCGATTGTTATGGTTTTAACCTGGCGGGTTTGTATTGGCAAAATACCAACTGTATTACATGCACTGTAAGCGGAACACCTCTTACACTAACTACTACACAGGTTAATCCGGCTTGCGGGGCAAGCAATGGAAGCATTACTGCTAATGTATCGGGTGGGAATGCCCCGTATACTTATTTATGGTCCAATGGTGCCACGACATCCACAATTTCAAACCTACCTCCGGGTGCGGACTCGGTTACTGTGCGCGATACAAAATGCGGGGTAGCATCTATTACGGTTCATCTGATTAATCAGTCAGCAACAACTATAACGGGTACCAGCGCGAATATTCCATGTTTTGGCGGAAATACTGGTTCGGCATCTATTCTATCAGTTTCGGGAAGTACAGGGCCTTATACTTACACATGGACCCCTAATGTAAGTACAACCTCGGATGCTACAGGCTTAACAGCGGGAATGTATACAGTTGCAATTGCCGATGCATTGGGTTGTTCACACGACACTACTTTCGTAATTACACAACCAGCCCAAATTCGCGATTCAATTTCCAAGTTCACCAATATTACCTGTAACGGGTTAAGTAATGGTACGGCAACTGTTGCTGTGCAGGGAGGGACAAAGCCATATGCATATACCTGGAGTAATACGCAAACAAGTTCTACTGCTACCACTTTAGGTGTGGGAACATTTACCATTACCATTAAAGATGCCAACGGTTGTTCCGCTGATACCACTGTTACTATTACTGAACCTACTGCTATACGAGATTCAATTTCTGCTATTACCAATGTAAAATGTTACGGGGCAAAAACAGGCACTGCTACAGTAGGGGTAAAAGGCGGTACCCCGCCATATACTTACGCGTGGAGTAATACACAGAATACTATTACCGCAACCGGCCTTATTACGGGTTTTTATACTGTAACTGTTACCGATGCCAATGGATGTACCGATACGGCTATAGCGCATATAACGCAGCCTGCAGAAATAAGGGATTCTGTAACTGCTGAAGTTACGCAAGTATGCCCCGGCAGCGGAGCTACCGGTAACGCGACTGTGGGTGTTACGGGCGGTGTTGGGCCATATACGTATTCATGGAGCAATGGAGAAACCACAGCTTCTGATACCGGCTTGGGCCAGGGAACATATACGCTTACACTTACCGATGCAAACGGTTGTACGGGGCCTCCTGTTACTATTACAATAACTGCCACCCCTCCGCTTGCTGTTACAGCCGGCCCTCCTTCTTCATTTTGTGAAGGAAGCAATGCTGCTATATCAGCTAAAGGTTCAGGAGGAGATGGAACATATACCTACACATGGGCACCAGGCAATATTACAGGCCAATCTATAATTGTTAACCCTAATGTTACTACTGTCTATACTGTTACACTAACCGATGGTTGTGGTACAAAACCAGTTACTGCTACAGTGAATGTTAATGTTAATGCAGCTCCGGTGGTGGCCTTCACTGCCGATACTGCGGAAGGATGCTATCCTTTATGTGTAAGCTTTACCAACGGTACTACTATTGCTGCGCCGGGAAATATTAAAACGTGGGAATGGAGCTTTGGTAACGGAGATACAGCCATGTCAAGGAACCCTAAGGTGTGCTATAAATTTCCGGGCCAATACACAATTACGTTAATAACTATATCTGATAGTGGTTGCCAGTCGCAGTTATTCATTAAGAACATGATAACAGTGTATGACCACCCGCATGCCAATTTCACAGCAAGCCCTCAACCGGCTGATATTCTGCAACCACAGATCAATTTTACTGACCTTACTATTGATCAATATGGCATAAGCAGTTGGTTCTGGCTCTTTGGTGATATAAATGAATCAAGCAGTGCATTGCAGAACCCTATGTTTACTTATAATGATACTGGTACATATTGCCCAACATTAGTAGTAACCAACATTCATAATTGTACTGATTCTGTGGAGAAATGTATTGTTATAGAGCCACATTTTACCCTTTACATACCTGATGCTTTTACGCCTAATAATGACCATGTGGACGATATATTTAAAGCTGAAGGAATATATATATGCAGCTTTGAAATGTGGATATTCGATCGCTGGGGTATGCAAATGTATCATGGTACCGATATTAACCAGGGATGGAACGGAGTAGTTCAGGGTGGCTCAAAGGAGGCCCAGGAAGATACCTATGTGTACCTTATAAAAGCACAAGATTGCCGTGGCGAACATGAAATGCACCAGTACGTGGGTAAAGTAACCCTGATCAGGTAATTCTTTCATATTTTTTTACTTGCTATAGTTATAAATGGTAGTTATTGATTCTTAATCGCTTTTGGCGACAGAAATACCATTTTATACGCTCAAAAGTTTTTATTCTGCGAGATGTATATTTTTTTACATTTGTGTACGAAGATGTATTGGACTTTGGCTAAAAAACGACTATTTGGCACGGGAGTTGCCATTATTGTTTGGGCACTTTTTTCTGTAAACCCGCTTTTCGGGCAGGATAAAGTTTGCCTCCAAAAAGCCGCTGCTTACACAGCCGGTAAGTTCTCATTTTCAGCCTGCAGCGCCGATTTCAACGGCGACGGAAAGCCAGATGTGGCGGTAGTCAATTACAATGGCAACGACCTGGTTATCATGCTTAATAATGGAGATGGGACATTTAAGGCCCCGGTAATTTACCCGGCGGGCCATTACCCGACATCTGTTAAGGCGGGAGATTTTAACGGCGATGGCAAGATGGACCTGGCCGTGAGCAATGTAGGCAGTGAAACCATATCCATTTTCCTTGGCAATGGCGACGGCACTTTCCAGGCAAAAAAAGATTTCTCTGCAGGTGCGTTCCCTTGCTGTATGGTAATAGCAGATTTTAATCACGATAAAAAACTGGATATTGCAGTAGCTAACGATAGTAGTAATACAGTAACCATATTCACAGGTAATGGCGATGGAACCTTTACCAATGCAGGAGCATATAGGGTAGGTGAATATCCTTCACCACTTGTAGCGGCAGATTTGAATGGAGATGGTAATCTTGACATAGTGGTTACAAATACAGGAGGGAACAGCGTTTCGGTACTATTGGGTAAGGGCGATGGAACCTTTAACCGCGCTTCGGAATACAGGGTTGGCAGTTACCCAAACTGCGTAACTACCGGCGATTTTAACCGCGATGGCAAACAGGATATTGCAGCAGTGAACAGCGCCAGCGGAACGGTATCTGTCCTCCTGAACAAAGGCGATGGGACATTTGGAAAATCAACTGATTTACAGGCGGGTGGTGGAGGCCCTATATCGATTGTGGCTGTTGATATGAACAAAGACAGTGCTATGGATCTAGCCCTGTGTAATGCGGGAACTAATAATATCTCGGTGCTGGTTAATGATGGTAAAGGTAATTTCAGCGATCCGGTTTCATTTCCTACAGGTATCTCACCTGTTTGTATACTGGTAGATGATTTTAATGGCGACGGGTACTGGGATCTTTTAACGGTGAATAATAACGAAGCAGGCACAATATCAGTTCTTTTAGGGTGTCCTGCCAAACAATAGAAATCATACTTTTTTAGCGTATTGTTTCATAAATTTGCTTAACTATTTCAGGAAATATGTACGTACAACAATTATATACAGGATGCCTTGCACAGGCGGCTTATTATGTTGAATCGGAAGGCGAAGCGGCTATTATTGATCCGTTGCGAGATATACAGGTGTATATGGATATTGCCAAGGCCCGGAATGCACAGATAAAATACATTTTTGAAACTCACTTCCACGCCGACTTTGTATCGGGCCATATTGACCTGCTGAAAAAAACAGGCGGTAAAATTGTGTATGGCCCTCAGTCTAATGCAGGGTACGATATTATAACTGCCAAGGATGGTGAGGAATTTAAACTGGGCAAATGCATTATACAGGTCATACATACTCCCGGCCATACCATTGAATCAAGTTGCTTTTTATTGAAAGATGAAAGTGGAAAGATCAATTCCGTTTTCTCAGGCGACACGTTGTTTGTAGGCGAAGTAGGTAGAGTTGATCTTGCCGCAAGCCATTATTTATCAAAGGAAGAATTGGCTTCTATGTTGTATGATTCATTAGAGAAGTTAAAGAAACTGCCGGATGAGGTAATTGTATATCCGGGCCATGGTGCAGGTTCTGCATGCGGTAAAAATATTGGTAAGGAATCTACTACGACTATAGGAGCGCAAAAAAAGAACAACTATGCTCTTCAACCTATGGACAGGAAAATGTTTGTTGCATTGATGACCGACGGCCTTGAAACACCTCCTCAATATTTCTTTACCGATGCTGTAATTAACCGAAAGGGGTACGAAAATAGCATAGATACGTTATTGGTTCAGAATACACATGCGCTTGATACTTCACAGTTCAAAAAGGAAATGGAAACAGGCATTGTGGTGATTGATACCCGCAATGCTGAGGATTTTGCAAAAGAACATATCCCCGGAACAGTTAATGTAGGGCTTGGAGGGCAGTTTGCAATTTGGGTAGGAAGCCTGTTTGGAAATGTTCCATTCTTACTGGTGTGTGATGAAGGCAAAGAAAACGAAGCCGTTATGCGTTTGGCAAGGGTTGGTTACGATAGCGTACGCGGATATTTAAAGGGTGGAGTAAAAACATGGAAAGATGCAGGAAATAAAACCCAGAATGTAGAAACAGTTGAGGCTTCAGAATTTATGAAGCATATTGGTAAAGATAAAGTGGTAGATGTACGCAATGAAGGCGAGACTGCAAAAGGCATGGTTAAAGATGCCATCTCTATACCATTGGTAAGCCTGCAAAGCAGATTAAACGAGCTTGATAAAAACGAACATTATTATGTTCACTGTGCGGGCGGATACCGCTCTATGGTGGCAATTTCTCTGTTGCAGAAAGATGGCTTTACCAAACTTACCAATGTAAATGGCGGTACTGCTGCTATGCAAAAGGCGGGTATTAAACTTGAGGTTCCGGCTGAGGCCTAACCTTCAAATGTGAGTGTGAATAGCCACACTTTTGAAGTAAGAGATTCCAGAGATTGAGTATAAACAGTATTATCACGTACCACCAGGTTACGTATACCCTGCGAAAGTTTTATTTCAAGGCCGAACTTAAAATAGGGCAGGAAGAACTGCACGCCGGCGCCTGCTTCATATTGATAATCATTTCGAACTAGACGCACTGTGGCATTTGCACCTGCTAAGGCTTGGTCAACATTAGCCTGCGATGCCAGGTCGGTAACATATTTAGCGCCAGCCAGTACATAGGCCTGGAAATTCACAAGGCGTTTTGAGATAAGTTTAATATCAATTGGAAAATCAAGGAATGTAGATTCTATGGGCTTGCCTCTGACTATGGTATCTTTTGATGACGCAAAAAAATATTCCAGGTCCCTGTCTGAAAAAGCTAAGTCGGGTACGAAGCGTAATTTCAGGTATGGTCCAATTTTCAATTCTGATACAATGCCAAGGTTAAAGCTGGTTAACGGTTTTGAAGAAATCATCTTCAATGTATCATTAAAATGTCCGCCAAGGTTTTCAATAGGTTGCACCACAAAGTTGGTTGTGTTGAACGCAATAATAAAACCAAAGTGAAGGCGTGTATGGTCGTATGCGCCCAGGTTCATTTCTTGTGCTTTTGCATTATTGCCAATTGACAAGGCAAATACAGCAGGCAGTAATAACCTGGTAATACGTTTATAAAAGCCGTTGCCGAGGGAAAACATAGTCTTTATTAACGGGGTATGGGGCATATTATTTTGCTATACCTGTTTTTTAGCTATGTAAATAGATGCCACTCCCAGGCTCTGCGGGTAAAAACGAGCCTCGGTAAAGCCCACTTTAGTAAGTATAGATGTAAATGCATTCCCTGTGGGAAATGCACTTACCGAGCGGTTTAAGTAGCTATATGCTTTGCCTTCTGAAAATATGTTTCCTATAGCAGGGCATATCTTGTTCATATAGGCTTTATAAAGACCCTTAAAAGGCATGTCTTCAGGGTTAGAAGCTTCCAGTATAAGAATGCGCCCACCGGGCCTTAATACCCTCAGCATCTCAGAAAGGCCTTTTTCCAGGTCTTCGAAATTCCGTACACCGAAAGCAGAGCTTACTAAATCAAATGAAGCATCAGCGAAAGGCAAGTTTTCACTATCAGCTTCTTTTAATTCTATGCTATTGGTTAATCCTTTCCTTGCTAATTTTTTTCTTCCCAGTTCCAGCATCACCTCTGCAATGTCAATTCCCACTACTTTTTTAGGGTTCAATCTCATCATTTGAACTGCAAAATCTCCGGTGCCGGTGGCTACATCTAGTATATCCCGTGGCTTGTACTCCTTTACAAGATTTATCGCTTTTCTTCTCCACAACGTATCTATTCTGAGTGTGAGCAGGCGGTTCATGAAATCGTACCTGGGTGCAATATTGTTGAACATCTTGCGCACCTGTTCCTTTTTGCTCAGGTTAAGCTCCTCATAAGGAATAATATGTGAATTCTGACTCACAAGCTTAGATGTATTGCATTGCTTCTTGCAACAACTGCTCTTTATTAACAGGCACTACACCCGATTTTTCACAAACCTGTCCGCCGGCAAGATTCGATAGAAATGCCATAGTTGATGGAGATAACCTGGCTGCACAGCATAACGCTGCAACACCGACTACTGTATCTCCTGCACCTGAAACATCAGATATATTGCGGATATGCGCAGGTATAAGTTTTTTTTCATTATCTGAGTTCACATATACGCCATGCTCAGAAAGAGTAATGAGTGCTATATCAATCTCTTGTTTTTTACGTAACACTTCTACAGTACGGCGGAGTAAATCCATGTCTTTTGCACTTACATCTGCCCCCACGCCTTCCTTCAGTTCTTTCAGGTTAGGTTTAAATACAGTAACTTTTTTGTAAGCGAGAAAGTTTCTTTTCTTGGGGTCAACTACTGTAGGTATTTCATATTTAGCAGCAAGGTGAGTAACTTCTTCAATCAGTGCAGGAGAAATAACTCCCTTATCGTAATCTTCAAATATTATTACATCAGCTTTTTTAGCATAAACAAA
>Ga0206841_1122_pt1 | contig 15725 bp, 16 predicted proteins | sample Alteio_BWOrgCont_25_FD_152851 | JGI IMG/M metagenome (GOLD analysis project Ga0206841, IMG submission 152851) | Enriched cells from forest soil in Barre Woods Harvard Forest LTER site, Petersham, Massachusetts, United States -... | ecosystem: Environmental > Terrestrial > Soil > Temperate forest >... | reverse complement strand
GGGGTTGGACATGCGGGGGCGGCGATGGGTAAGTTGGAACAAACTGGGTTGGTACCTAAAATTAAAGCGCTTAACAAACCAACACTGGGTATTTGTGTGGGCATGCAGTTACTAACCACCCACTCCGAAGAGGGTGATGCAGACTTGCTAAATATCATCCCGGTAAAAACTTTAAAGTTTGCTGCGAATACCGAATTTAAGGTACCACATACCGGCTGGAACCGGGTATATCCTGGAAAAGAAAATAAACTTTTTGAAAATATTCCGTACGGTTCACAATTTTACTTTGTACATTCATATTTTATAGAGTATAATAATTTATATACTTTAGCAGCAACCAAATATAATATTGAGTTTTCGGCATCAATTTGGCATAACAATTTCTACGGCGTGCAGTTTCACCCTGAAAAATCAGGGGCGCACGGCGAGAACCTATTAATTAATTTTTCAAAACTTTAAAAAACATGTATATAATTCCAGCTATAGATATCCTCGATAAAAAAGTTGTCCGCTTGCGCGAGGGTGATTATAACCAGGTAACCCAATATGACGTGACCTTAGAGGAAATGATAGAAAGGTACCAGTCATACGGTACCGACTTTATTCATATCATCGACTTAAATGGCGCAAAAAACGATTTCTCCAACCAGCAATACCTGTTTGATGTAATACGTAAAACGGATATGCAGGTGCAATATGGCGGCGGCATCCGCAGTATTGATAAGGTGAAAGAGCTGATAGATGCTGGCGTACACCGCGTAATTGTGGGTACACAAGCCATAACCAACCCGATGTTCCTCGATCAATTAAGCAGAGAAATCTGCGGTCGGGACAAGTGCTCGGGGCAGGTAGTTGTTGCTATCGACGTTATGGATGAGGTGATCAAATATTCCGGCTGGATGGAAAGTTCGCCGATAAAACTCATGGATTATGTGGACAGGTGCCTGTCGTTAGGCTTTTTTCGTTTTTTATGTACCGATATTAACAAAGACGGCAAATTAGGCGGCGCGGGTATTGAACTGTATGAAAAACTGCTGGACCACTCGCCCTTTATAAAGTTGATCGCATCGGGCGGGGTGAGTTCGATGGATGATATTGAAGAGTTGAGTAATATTAAAGTGGAAGCCTGCGTGGTTGGTAAAGCAATTTATGAGGGGCGCATCAGCATTGATGAGGTTAAGAATTGGAATTTGGAATCACTGATCTCAATCTAAAACAAGTCGTCATTGCAATTGCCTGAGCCATGATTTATGGGATTAAAAGATTTACTTGATGCGCTTTGATCATGCTAATCTTTTAATCCCATAAATCATGGTTCAGACAAAAAAGTGCTTCGCTATCTTCCGCAATAATGCCCGCCATATAACCTCATGCTAAGTAAAAGAATCATCCCCTGCCTCGACGTTAAAGACGGGCGCACTGTAAAAGGTGTTAACTTTGTCGACTTGCGAGATGCCGGCGACCCCGTTGAATTGGCCTGGAACTATTCCCGCCAGGGTGCTGATGAGTTGATATTTTTGGATATAACCGCCACAGTTGAGCGACGTAAAACAATGGTGGAACTGGTAAAGGCAGTTGCCCGGCAAATTAATATTCCATTTACTATCGGCGGCGGTATCAATGAAATTGCAGATGCAGACGCGTTGCTGAATGCCGGGGCTGATAAGATTTCGATCAACTCGGCTGCTGTGCGTAACCCGGCGCTGATTGATGAATTGGCTAAAGCATTTGGGGTGCAGTTTGTAGTAATAGCTGTTGATACACGTAACATTAGCGGCATCAATACCGTACATTTGAACGGCGGACGCGTACCAACCGAAAGAGAAACTTTGCATTGGATATTAGAAGCTGAAAGCCGTGGTGCGGGCGAGATATTATTAACATCAATGGACCATGACGGTACTAAAGCGGGGTTTGATACCGGGTTGTTAAAACTGGTGAATAACGCGGTGAATATCCCGGTTATCGCATCAGGCGGCGCAGGTTCGGTGCAGCATTTTGTTGACGTATTTGAGCAGGCGAATGTTGACGCGGCATTAGCTGCATCGGTATTTCATTATGGAGAAATATTGATACCTGACTTAAAAAGCGCGCTGAAACAAAACAATATTGAGGTGAGGGAATTGTAACTTCTAAGTGTAAACAGAATCATTAGACTTACGAAGTTTTGAAAACTTCGTAAGTCTGTTTATCGATAATAATGGAAATAGATTTTAACAAAACAAACGGATTAACCCCCGTAATCATACAAGACGAACATACACTTGAAGTGTTAATGCTGGGCTACATGAACCAGGAGGCATACGATAAAACCATTGCCGAAAACATCGTTACGTTTTTCTCGCGCTCAAAAAACAGGTTGTGGACAAAGGGCGAAACCAGCGATAATTTTCTGCATGTAAAGGATATCAAAATTGACTGTGATAAGGACACACTGCTGATAAAAGTTAAAGCCGATGGCCCAACCTGCCACACCGGCAACCGCAGTTGCTTTAATACAGGCTATAATCAAAACTTCATTTTACAGTTAGAGCAAATTATCGCCGACAGGTATGAAAATCCAAAAGATGGATCATATGTAAATAAGATGCGCCAAAAGGGGTTAAATAAAATAGCGCAAAAGGTAGGCGAAGAAGCTGTTGAAACGGTTATAGCCGCGTTAAATGAAACCGAAAAAGACTTGATCAATGAAGCATCCGACCTGGTATTCCATTTATTAATGCTGCTGCGCGAAAAAGAAGTAACCCTCGAAAGAATAGCGAAAAATTTAGAAGAAAGACATAAATAAGTCGATAGTCCATAGTCCATAGTCGATAGCCCACAGCTATATTTCTATGGACTATCGACTATGGACTATGGACTCAAAAAATGATCTCCGTAGAAAAAATAGCCGAACTAACCGGGCATAGTAACCCCATTTTCGCGATGGAACTTTCGCAGAAACCGGGCATACTGTTTACCGGCGGGAATGATAAAGGCGTTGTGGAGTGGAACTTAAAGAACAATGTTTTTATAAAGGTGATGTTCCCGGTGGCGGCATCGGTTTATGCTATTCATTGTCCGGCAGGATATCCCCTGCTTTTCGCCGGCTTGCGCAGCGGTCAGGTTTTGGTATTTGATTTTTTGCAGCAAAAAGTAATTAAATCATTAAATCACCATCAAAAACCGATTTTCGATATAAAATCTGTTAAGAATAAAAAAGAATTGCTGATAGCTTCCGAAGATGGCACCGTATCCATCTGGAGTTTGGATGGTTTAGAATTGCTACATACCATAAAAGTATCAGCAGATACCGTACGCTCCATCAGCATATCGCCCAATCAAAAACAGGTCGCTTTTGGTTGCCGTGATAACCATATCCGCGTTTATGATCTGGATGATTATACCATTATCAAAACCTTAACCGGCCATACAATGGCTGTTTTCGCGTTGCAATATTCGCCATTGGGGGATTATTTAGTATCGGGTAGCCGTGACGCGCAGGTTAAAATTTGGGATAGCGTTACTTTTGAGTTGTTGCAAAATATCCCCGCTCATTTATTCGCGGTCAATCATATCGCATTTCATCCTACCCTGCCCTATTTTGCATCAGCAAGCATGGATAAAAGCATCAAAATTTGGGGAGCAGACGATTTCAAATTATACAAGGTTATTAGCCGCGAAAAAGGCTATGCAAGCCACCTTTTATCCATCAATAAAATCGCCTGGGATGAGGATAACTTGATCTCGGCAAGTGATGATAAAACTATTATGATCTGGAAAGTGCAGTTTGATTAAGTGGTGGATTTAGATTTGACAACTTTTGAAAAGTTGTCGAATCTTAGCCGCTAATGCCTTTTTATACTATGCAGACTATGCGTGTAGCGTTTTAACTGTTCTGAATAAATACCCTTTTCATCAATCATATCCACCTTTACCTTGCCGGAAGCATGGATAATATATTCTTTATTCAGCATGATACCCACATGTGTTACTCTGCCCTCGTCGTTATGAAAAAAAGCCAGGTCGCCTAATTTAGCCTGCGCTAATGAACTTACCGCTTTACCCTGTTCAGCCTGCTGGCTGGCATCGCGTTGCAGCGTTATGCCTTTCAACCTGAAAACCGCCTGCGTAAAACCCGAACAATCCACACCAAAATGCGTACGTCCTCCCCATAAATAAGGCGCGTTTATGAATGATTTCGCCACCACGTCCAATTTGTCGCTCCTGCCGATAAAGCCAAGTATTTCAAACCTTTCGTTGCCTATAAGGCAGGTAGTACCTGTTAAAAAGGCAAGCGAACTACCAATGGGTAAATATAAAACACTGTTATCTGCTATTTTCCAGGCCTGGGTTACCGGGCCATGAGTCAATACAGGTGTTTTTTGTTGCAACTGCTTAAAGGCCATATGGGCAAGCATTGTAAATTGCAGGCGGCCTATCCAGCCCTTATAATTATCTAACGAGGTTACAACCTGTACCCAATTATTGTTCCATTCAACAATCTCAAAAGTTTCTCCAAATAGTATTTGCGATACTTGTTCACTCCGTTCGTTTGGCTCGGCCCTAAGAGGTATTATCGCTAAATTACAAATGCCGTATTCCATATTTAATCAGGTTGATGATTTTTACGTGAACCAAAATTAAAAGTTACAACGACAAAAAAGGGAACACATATGATGAGTTCCCCTTTTAACAAATATCAAAAGCACTATTCATTCATGTGCAGCCATTCCTTTTTAGCCAAAAGCTCTTCTTTAGTTTCGCGCACGTTTTCGTCATCCACACAGCAATCTACCGGGCAAACGGCGGCACATTGCGGCTCATCATGAAAACCAACGCACTCGGTACATTTATCGGGTACTATATAATAAATATCGTCGCTTAAAGCCGCTTGTGTTTCTTCGGCGCTTAAGGTAACACCATCACCAAAATCAATTACACCCTTTAAACCGGTACCGTCCGAAAAACGCCAGGCAGCCCCCGCATCATAAATAGCATTGTTTGGGCACTCAGGTTCGCACGCTCCGCAGTTTATACATTCATCGGTGATTATAATCGCCATATTGTTTAATAATCTTATATTCTCAACTAACTTTGCCTTTTAAAACAAAAGTGTGCAAATATAACAAAAAAACGATTTAAGAGTTTCAACTCTAACATATATATGTCAAAATTAAGCAGAACACAACTAATAAATGCCTTTTCTATTTTAGGCGCCTATTTAAACAATGCCGACAGCCAACTATTAGAAATTATCAGCACCGAGCGGCAATACAATGCCTGGTTTACTACCGATAATGTAACCCAAGGAATAAGCGCAATCGGCAAAACACTCAATGTTGAACAGTTAACAACATGGTTAAATAACTATGACCTTGATAAAAACACAACAAGTAAAAATATAGGTTTAATATTAGCCGGCAATATCCCGTTGGTTGGTTTTCATGATGTGCTTTGCGTGTTGGTAACAGGTAATCATGCGCTTATCAAAGCATCGGCACAGGATGCACGGCTTATCAAGTTTGTATTGCAAAAACTGGTTGCCATTGAACCTGGCTTTGCCAATCAATTTACTTTTGTTGAGCGTTTAGAAAATTTCGACGCGGTTATAGGCACCGGCAGTAACAATACTTCGCGCTATTTTGAATATTACTTTAGCAAAGTGCCGCATATCATCCGCAAAAACCGCAATAGCCTGGCAGTATTGACAGGTAATGAAACAGCGGCCCAACTGCATGAATTGGGTCATGATATTTTTGACTATTTTGGTTTAGGTTGCCGCAATGTATCTAAACTATTGGTGCCGAAAGATTATAACTTTATCTTCTTTTTTGAATCGATACAAACTTACCAGGCAATCATCGACCATCATAAATACAACAATAACTACGATTATAACAAGTCCATTTACCTGGTAAATGGTGATAAGCATTTTGATAATGGTTTTTTATTAGTTAAGGAAGATGCACGCTGGGTATCGCCGCTTGCCGTTTTATATTATGAATACTATGAAAGTTTGGAATCAGCAGAGCAAACTATAAATGAGATAAGCGACCATATACAATGTGTGGTAAGTTCAATGCCGTTAAATATGAAGCCGCAGGTAGTTGATTTTGGCGTGAGCCAGCAGCCGGGATTAATGGATTACGCTGATGGGGTTGATACGATGGATTTTTTGTCAAATCTTTATACCTTTGGAGAGAGATCATAGTTGATGGTTCATAGCAATTCTCAATATGTGCGATGAACTATCAACCATGAACCATTAACCAAAATGTATATTATAAAAGTTAAAGGCGTAGCCAAAATACCCGATTACGTGCAATTAAGGGATGACAAGTTTACATTACTTGCTTATTTCAGGGTTGACAGGCCTGAAAAATCATTAGATAAGGCAGGTTTAGGTGATAAGGCAGAATATATTATGAATGTTATCAAAGACCTTCCATTTGGCAAGATCTTAAAATTAGAACTATAAAATGATTGGAAATTCTATTATAAAACTAAGCGGTGTTGCTATTTTTCAGCAAAAGCACCTGGTACTCACCAATGTAAACCTGCATATTGACAAAGGCGATTTTGTATGGGTTATCGGGCAAACCGGTTCGGGCAAAAGCAGTTTGTTAAAGGTAATTTATGGCGACCTGCCGATTAACGGCGGCAGCGGCCATGCCTGCGGTTACAACCTGGATAAAATTACCGATCATGATATCCCTTTTCTGCGCCGTAAGCTGGGTATAGTTTTCCAGGATTTTCAATTGCTAACAGATCGTTCTGTTGAGCAAAACCTGCAATTTGTAATGCGTGCAACAGGCTGGACAGACCCCAAATTGATTGCCGACCGTGCGCTTGATGTATTAGAAAAAGTAGGGCTGCGCTCCAAATTAAAGAAAATGCCGCACGAGCTTTCGGGCGGCGAACAACAGCGTATCGTAATTGCCCGTGCTCTATTAAACGACCCGGAAATTATTTTAGCCGATGAACCAACCGGTAACCTTGATCCGGATACTTCCGAAGAAATTATATTGCTGCTAAAACAGATCAGCCAATCATTAGGCACAGCGGTGATTGTGGCTACACATGATTACCATATTATCCGCACTTTTCCATCGCGCATTATTAAGTGCGAAAATGGTAAGGTGATTGAAGATGCTACTATTTGAGTAGCAGTGGCAAGTGGCAGCAGCAGTTAATACAACTAACTGCTACTGCCACCTATTAAAACTGCCACTGCTACTTTATCAAACTGTCACATATACCTGAAAAAACTTCCCGCGCTGACACGTTGTCGGCTTTTTACAAATGGCAGGATACTTGACTTGCAGTATTTACTTATGAATTTTTGATATGCTAAAAAAGAAAAAGACAGAAGATATAGAAAATAACGGCGCTGAAATCAATGAAAGCACACCGCAAAACGAACAGGGGCAGGCTGAAATTGCCGATTCGGCAGAGCAAAAATTAAAGGATGAAGTAACGCAGGCCAACGATAAATATTTGCGTTTATACGCCGAATTTGATAACTTTAGAAGACGTACCCAAAAAGAACGCGTCGAATTATTGCAAACAGCGGGCAAAGAGATCATCGTATCGTTATTGCCTGTATTAGATGATTTTGAACGTGCCGAAAGGGCCATGGAATCATCAACAGATGTAGAAGCAGTTAAAGAGGGTGTAGCATTAATTCAAAATAAGTTAAATAATATCCTTTCGCAAAAAGGATTAAAGCCCATGCAGTCAATAGGCAACACGTTTGACCCTGACCTGCATGAAGCCATTACCAACATCCCGGCACCGACAGATGATCTGAAAGGAAAAGTGATAGATGAGATGGAAAAAGGTTATACACTTGGCGATAATGTAATACGCTTTGCCAAAGTTATAGTAGGAGCGTAATTGATTTCGGATTTCGGATGTTCAATTTCGAATTTAGATTGGATGTCCGTCCCTATATTTATAAATAATTAAAAATCCGAAATCGAAAATCCGAATTTCGAAATTTAAAAAACATGTCTAAAAGAGATTACTACGATATACTGGGCGTTGCCAAAGGTGCCGATGCGGAAGAGATAAAGAAAGCCTATCGTAAGATGGCAATCAAATATCACCCGGATAAAAACCAGGGCGATAAAGCTGCCGAAGAGCATTTTAAAGAAGCTGCCGAGGCGTACGAAGTATTAAGCAATCCCGAAAAACGCCAGCGGTATAACCAGTTTGGTCATGCGGCCAATGCGCAATCGGCCAATGGCGGCGGCTACGGTGGCGCGGGCATGAATATGGAAGACATATTCAGCCAGTTTGGTGATATTTTTGGCGGCGGCAGTCCGTTTGAAGGATTTTTTGGCGGTGGTGGCGGCAGGCAAAGTGGTGGGCGTCGTGTAGTTAAAGGCAGCAACCTGCGCATTAAGGTAAGGCTTACCCTGGAAGAAATTGCCAACGGTACTGAAAAGAAAATAAAGGTAAACAAGCAGGTACTATGCAAAACCTGCGATGGAACGGGCGCTAAGGATAGGTCGTCTTTTCAAACCTGTAAAACTTGCGGTGGCCAGGGCGCTGTACGCCGGGTAACCAACACCATACTGGGCCAGATGCAAACTACCAGCACCTGCCCTACGTGTAACGGCGAAGGCTCGGTAATCACATCAAAATGTACCGTTTGTCATGGCGATGGCGTTGTCCGTGGCGAAGAAACCATCAGCATCAATGTACCAGCCGGTGTTAGTGAGGGAATGCAACTCAGTATGAGCGGCAAAGGCAACGCGGCCCCGCGCGGCGGCGTACCGGGCGACCTGATCATACTGATTGAAGAGATACCGCACGATACTTTAAAACGTGACGGTAATAACGTGATCTATGACCTGCATATCACTTTCATCGACGCGGCATTGGGCACCAATGTTGAAATACCAACCATTGACGGCAAAGCCAAGATAAAAATTGACCCCGGCACCCAGGGTGGTAAAATATTGCGCCTGAAAGCCAAAGGCGTACCCGAAGTAAATTCATATCACCGCGGCGACCAGTTGATACATATCAACATATGGACACCAAAAATATTAAGCAACGAAGAACGCGCCCTGTTAGAACAACTACAGGACTCCCCAAATTTTAAACCCAACCCCGGTAAAAATGAAAAAAGCTTCTTTGAACGAATGAGGGAGTATTTTGAGTAGATATTAGTCGTGAAGACAGAAAGTCAGAGATAACTTAGGGCTCGGGATCGTTGATTCCGGGCTTTTTTGTGCAGATGAATATTAATATGCTTATGTAACTTTAAAATCTTAGCTTTATCTAATTCAAAATTAAACCAGCTATTAAACCTTTATATGTTAAGCATCCGCAACATTGTAAAACAATATGCCGGGCACACGGCCCTGGGCGATGTAAGTTTGGAAGTTGAGAGCGGACAAATATTCGGCTTGCTTGGCCCAAACGGCGCCGGCAAAACTTCGCTTATTCGCATTGTAACCCAAATTACCGCTCCTGATTCGGGCGAAATTTATTTTAACGGCGAAAAGCTTAACCAATTGCACATTGAGCGTATTGGCTACTTACCCGAAGAACGCGGCCTTTATAAAAAAATGGAAATTGGTGAGCAGATGATCTATCTCGCCCGCCTGAAAGGGTTAAGCCGTGATGAGGCCCGCAAAAGATTAAAAATATGGTTCGAAAAACTGGGTATGGAAACCTGGTGGAAAATGAAAATAGAAGAACTGTCAAAAGGCATGCAGCAAAAAGCCCAGTTTGTAGCTACTGTGCTACATGAGCCCGACCTGATCATCCTGGATGAACCTTTCAGCGGTTTCGACCCGGTAAATGCCGAAACGATAAAAGATGAGATCCTGGAACTAAACCGCAAAGGTGCTACTATCCTGTTTTCAACTCACCGCATGGAATCTGTTGAAGAATTATGCCACTCCATCGCGCTGATCCATAAGTCGAAAAAAATACTGGACGGTACGGTAAAAAATATCCGTAATTCCTATCGTAACGCAACCTACCTGGTGGAATATAATGGTGAAAAACTGAGTTTTGACGGCTCGCAGCCTTTTGAAGTACTTGAAGAGGTAAGCAGCGAAGACAACGACCACACCATCAGGATAAAGCTGAGCGGTTCTAAGACATCAAACGATACCCTGCAATACCTGATCCCAAAAACACGCATCAATATGCTGCATGAAGTTGTACCGAGCATGAATGAGATATTTATTGAAAACGTAAACAAAATCGCATAAGCTATGAACAAAGTTTTACTCATTATACAACGTGAATACCTTGTGCGCGTCAGGAAGAAATCGTTTATCATTATGATATTTGTTGTCCCGGCGTTGATTTTAGTGATGGGTGCAGTTATAGCCATGGTCGCTAAAAACAGCACCGAATTAAGCGAGCAACAGGTGGTTAAGGTAATGGATGCCAGCGGTTTATTTGCAGGTAAGTTTCACGACCAGAAAAACCTAAAATTTGAAACAACTACACAATCAGTTGCGGAATTAAATGCTGAATTAAAGAAAGATGCAAACCTTTCGGTTTTGCAAATCCCGGTTGACTTTACCAAAAAAGATTCGGTAAAAATACGCTCAAAAAAGAAACCGGGCATTACTATAACCGAAAAGATAGAAAGCCAGCTCAACAGCATTGCCGTAAGCAACGCCATGTTAAAGAACCATATTGATACCGCTTTGCTTCGTTCTATAAAAAGCAATATATCCCTAAATTCTATCGAAATCACGGAAACCGGGGACAATAAAACAAACCTCGGTGCAAATATCAGCGTGAGCATTGCCTGCGCTATCCTGATTTATTTATGCCTGTTTATTTACGGCGCGCAGGTAATGCGTGGCGTAATTGAAGAAAAAACCAGCCGCATTATTGAAGTGATCATATCATCGGTAAAACCATTCCAGTTAATGCTCGGGAAAATAATCGGGGTCGGTTTGGTTGGATTAACGCAGTTTGCAGCCTGGATAATATTATCTATTGTAGCGTCAAAAATTGCCGGCCATGCGTTTTCATCGCCCGCCAGCCCGATGGCAGGCGCCATATCCGTCTTACAAACCATACCTTTTGGCAAAATCCTGGGATGTTTCCTGTTTTATTTCCTTTGCGGGTACTTATTGTACAGTGCGTTATTCGCTGCAGTTGGCTCGGCTGTAAACAGTGAGACTGAAACACAGCAATTTATGTTTCCCATAACAATGCCGTTGCTTTTCACTTATTTATTATCGGTAAGTATACTGTTCCGGGCACCGGATAGCCCCCTGGCCGTGTGGCTTTCTATTATACCATTCACGTCGCCTGTCGCGATGATGATGAGGTTGCCGTTAACCGCCGTACCGGCCTGGCAACTGGCCTTATCCATGAGTTTACTGGTTATCGGTTTCCTGTTTACCACTTATGTCGCCGCCAGAATTTATAGGGTGGGTGTTTTAATGTATGGTAAAAAAGTAACTTATAAAGAACTGGCTAAATGGTTTTTTTATAAAGAATAGTTTAATTTCGAAATTCGGAAGTTAAAATTCAGATTTAAATCATCGTACCAATCACTTAAATTCCAAACAATTTAAGGGATTGTTTATTTTAGGTGCATGGATAAACGTGTTGCCGTAATGGATTTGGGTACCAATACCTTTCATTTGCTGATCGCGGAGGGCGATACTATTAATCCGCATATTTTATTTAAGATCACCGAACCTGTAAAACTGGGCGAGGGCGGCATTAATAAAGGCATTATACAACCAGCCGCCTACGAGCGCGGGATAAAAGCCATACAGCAATTTCACGGGCATATTTTAAAGTACAATGTGCAGGAAATTAAAGCTATAGCCACATCGGCCTTGCGCAGCGCGGCTAATGGCAAGGATTTTATTGAGGATGTTAAACAAACAACAGGCATCAGGATAGAAACCATAAACGGCGACCAGGAAGCAGATTATATTTATAAAGGCGTAAAAGCCGGGGGATGTTTGTCCCGGCAAAATTCGTTAATTGTAGATATCGGCGGCGGCAGCATTGAATTTATAGTCGGCAATGAAAATGAAATACTGTGGGAGCGAAGTTTTGAAATTGGCGCTGCGCGGTTGATGGATAAATTCCATCGAACGGATCCCATCCCGGCTGCGTCCATTGCGAAATTAAACACCTTTTTAGAGGCGCAATTGGTTGGCCTGTTTTCAACCTTATCCTCATTCTCCTTAAATAACCTCATCGGCTCATCAGGCGCATTTGAAACATTTGCCGAAGTGATAGAATTAGAAAAGGGAAACCTGTTCGATCTCAAAAAAACAAAGACCTACTTGTTTGAAGAAAATGAGTTTTTGGCCGGTACCGATAAATTGATCAACTCCTCACATACCGAACGCGAAAACAATAAAGGCATAGCCCCTATCCGGGTGGATATGATCGTGGTATCGGCATTAGTTACCCGGTTTATTATGAATAAATTGGGTTTATCGGCCGTAGTTATGACGACAAGCTCGTTAAAAGAGGGTGTGCTGGCTACCTTGCTTGAAAACGCCGGTTAATGGTTAACAGCTTTCGGAAAGATAGAAACTTCCCCCATAATATGCGGTTCTTCTTGTAACGTAATGTTATATTCCTGTCTTGCTTTATCAATGCTGATCAATTGTGGTTTATAACCAATACAGTTAATTTGAAGTTGTTTATCGGCGATCGGTATTACCAATCCAAAAAGTCCGTTTATATCAGCGTTTGTCCTTTTACCACTTGGCAAGGATACGATGACGGCCGCATTTACAGGAAAATTAAGACTATCCGTTAGTTTGCCTATGACAATTCCATATTGTGCGGTATCTGCCGCATTTTTCAAAAGAGACCCATTATGTGGCTGCTTATCTGCAACAGTTTGCTCTTGCGGAACAGGAACTTTATCCTGGGCAAATGCCTTTAAGGCAAATATTGTCCATAAAAAGCTTATTGCCGCTATCTGCCATCCCCGGTATTTATTACCTGTAGTTCTAACGGCGGGCGATGCATAGATATTGGTCAGTTTAACTTGACTTTCTGTCAAACGCCCACAAACATTACTATTATTGCCCAAATATTTAACAATCTCACCAGGTGCCATTGTGCTAAAGTCAACTACTGTTTTACAGCAATTAGCGCAATATCTTCCATTTTCCTGCGGATCCATTTGCTGCCACGCCTGGTTACAGGGTTCGTCAATAGCTATTTTGAACATTTTGAGCGGTTGTGGTTTTCCTGAATAATAAATAAATATAACCTTTCGATCGCCCATAAATCAAAAAACACTAAATTATTACAATGGGCTATAAAAAATGAGTATCCCTTTGTATATTGCTACCACTTAACTGATCCTTAATAATGAAAGCAAAATTTATTGGCTTCGGCCTTATTTTATTGACTGCCATTGCGGCAAACGCGCAACGCAGAGGTGGCCGCAGGCCCACAATTCCTGATACTGTAGTTACAAGGTATAATCCCGCAGAAGCTTTTGCGCCTTTATTTACAGATAAAGGCAATGAGTTCCATTCGGCCAACGGCGATCCGGGACCGAAATACTGGTCGAACCGGGCGGATTATATATTAAAAGCCACCATAGATACCACTGCCAAAACGCTTACCGCGACAGAAAATTTGACCTATACCAACAACAGTCCGGATGCACTGCCCTATCTATGGATACAGATGGATCAGAATACTTATAAGAAAGACGCCCGTGCTAATTTTTTAGGTGGATTTTATCAGTCAAGCCCGCAGCATACCGAAGGTTACCAGTTAGAATCTGTTTCAATTGTGGCTAATGAAAAAACTATAAAAGCCGACTATATTATTTCGGATACCCGCATGCAAGTGCGGCTGCCCAGCGCGCTTGCCGCAAATGGGGGCAAGATAACCCTGTTAATTAAATACCATTATAATATCCCCGGCACATTTGGCGGGCGTACTGATTATAACCAAACCAAAAACGGCAAGATATATGAAATTGCCCAGTGGTATCCGCGTATGTGTGTTTATGACGACTCGCATGGTTGGGATACCTTACCGTTTTTGGGCAGCGGTGAGTTTTATTGCGAGTACGGTAACTTTGATTACAGCGTAACAGTTCCCTGGGATATGATCGTAGCCGGTTCGGGCGAATTGCAAAACCCTGCCGAAGTATTGACCGCTAAAGAAATTGCCCGTTTAAACGAAGCTAAAAACAGCGATAAAACGATAATGATACGAACTGCAGAGGAGATAAAAGACCCTGCCTCGCGACCAGTGCATAAAGGCACCTTAACCTGGCACTTCAAAATGTTTAATACCCGCGACGTGGCCTTTGGCGCATCGAACGCGTATATATGGGATGCAGCGAGGATAAACCTGCCGGGCGGTAAAAAATCATTATCCATGTCGGTTTACCCTGTGGAAAGTGTTGGGCCTACCGGCTGGGGAAGATCGACCGAATACCTGAAAAAATCAATTGAATACTTTTCTGAAAAATGGTTTACCTATCCTTACCCTGTCGCAATAAACGAAGCGGGCACCGCGGCCGGCATGGAATATCCCGGTATTTTATTTGATGGCATACGCGATAAAGGCGCACAGTTATATTGGGTTACCGCGCACGAAATTGGCCATAACTGGTTCCCGATGATCGTAGGCTCGGATGAGCGCCGTTATGCTTTTATGGACGAGGGCTTTAACACCTTTATTGATGTTTATGCCGCGGATGAATTTAACAAAGGTGAATATTCACCTAAACGTGATGGCGAATACGCGCCGGGAAAAGGAAATCCCGCAGATGAGATCGTTCCGACAATTATTGACCCGAAAGCGCCTACAATGATGACCGCCGCCGATGCGGTTGGCGGTAACTATCGCCATCCAATAGAATATTTTAAACCGGCTTTTACCCTGGTTACCTTGCGTGAGCAGGTTTTAGGAAAAGACCGTTTTGATTACGCGTTCAAAAATTATATCCATCAATGGGCTTATAAACACCCGCAGCCCGAAGACTTTTTCAGGTCGATGGAAAGCGGGGCAGGTGAAGACTTGTCGTGGTTTTGGAGGGCATGGTTCTATAACAACTGGAAACTTGATCTTTCCGTGATCAGCGCCGAGTATGTTAACAAAGACCCCAAAAGCGGTGTGCAGGTAATCATTGCCAATAAAGAACAAATGGCCATGCCGTTTACTGTTGAAATTAAGTTAAAAGACGGCACGAAGCAGCGCATTAGTGTCCCGGTAGAAACCTGGATGAACAATAAAGTGGTTGGTGTGGTTTTCCCCACTACAGGTGAAGCCGAAAGCGTAACGGTCGACCCGGATAATGCATTGCCGGATATCAACCGTAAAAATAATGTTATGATAGTGAAATAACACATGTATTGCCTAAGTTTACAATTGCGTTTTATATCTCGAACTCCATTGACTGTGTCCGCAACTCCATTGCCTGTGTCCGCACAGGCAATAACTGGAAAGTTGTCGGTGTCCCCACCGACAACGGAGATGGGAGCCAGACAACGGAGATAATTAAAATACATGAAAGTTAACCCTATTAAATAGTCATGATGAAGAACCTGGAAACAATGAAACTTAGTTTAAGTCTACTGCTGATTGCAGGCTTAAACTTACATGGGTACACCCAAAAATTAAAGAGTATCCAACAAGGCAGCGTACGGGCGCCCGCCAATATAAAAATTGACGGTAAATTAAACGAGTGGGACGACACTTTCCAGGCGTACAACCCAACAACTTCACTTAATTATACTTTGTCT
>Ga0206841_1051_pt2 | contig 16010 bp, 14 predicted proteins | sample Alteio_BWOrgCont_25_FD_152851 | JGI IMG/M metagenome (GOLD analysis project Ga0206841, IMG submission 152851) | Enriched cells from forest soil in Barre Woods Harvard Forest LTER site, Petersham, Massachusetts, United States -... | ecosystem: Environmental > Terrestrial > Soil > Temperate forest >... | reverse complement strand
ATGCTTGTCAGTGACGGTAAAGACCAGGTCGACTTCGTTTGCCGATGTGGTGATGGTGTACTGCTTGTCATCGGGCGTCTGGCCGTTGGTCGATTGAACAGCGGGGGCCTGCCCGTTCGGCTGCGTCTGTTGTGCCGGTTGTGTTTGCGCAGGCGGCGGTGTTTGCGGCGCGGCAGGAGCAGCCGGGGCTGTCTGTGCCAGCACATTGGTAAAGGAAAAAGCAGCGGCGAGCGCGCAAGGCAAAAGGAACTTTGTGGGAAAAACCGTCTTCATTGTGGCTGCCGTCATTCTACATGGCCACGGAAATGCCCACCAGATGAGGTCTGCCTTTTGCCATGACAGTGGTGGCGCTTTAGACCGTTACGGGTCGCGGTGCTTTAGATAGTCCGACGGCTCTCTTTTTTGCGCTGGCGGCAGGTTGGCGATATCGGTTGTGCCCATGTATCCGGTGGTTTGGTCGCGAATCACGAGCCGCAGGTGTCCGGTTGGGAGAGTGACCGGAGCATCGATGCGGAAGGCCAGTCTTACATTTTCACGAGACGTCCATTGCTCGGGACTGAGAATGGGGGTGTAGGAACGGGTGATTGCGTGTTGCGCCTTATCCTTGTTGGAAAAGTCCACAACAGCGATCTCCACGCTCGCCTGCTGCCGTCCATCGGGCAGAGGACTCCACGAAAAAGAGCCGACACCCGCATAAAACTTCACTTCAGCGCGCGGCGGGTCTTTGACGACTTGAGTGACCGCGCTGACGATCGGAATCGCTTTATAGGTGAGCGGGCTCATCAGGGCATTTCCGATTTGTGCTTGCACGAACTTGTCGTCAGGCGGGGGTGCCTCAGGAAGCGCATAGTAGCCGTCGCGCGTGCGTGCGCGCAGCTCGGGATGGTGCGGCAGCACAATCTTTACCTTGCGGAACCGGCCGTCAAAGTTGCGGTTCGCCGGCGAATAGGAGAGCGTGTAATACGTATCGCCATCGCCGATGCTGTCGGCAATTTCCTGATCCACATCGTTGCGTCCGTAGAGAGCGCGGCCGCCAGTCTGAACGGCCAGCGTTTGCAGCGCGAGGTCGCCGAAAGCGACTTGACTGCTGGCCTGCAAGGCGGCCAGATAAGCGCGGAATTGTTCGTTGTTCGAGTAATCCCCGGCGAAGACTCCGCGCGGATCGACAGTATAGATGGCAATGCGCGCCTTCAAAAGGATGTCCGACAGGGAGCGAATCGCATCGAATAGCGCCTGCTGCGTTTTAGCATCACCGGCGGTGTAGGCAGAGAAGATTGGGAATCCCGGGCTGATCCATACAATATTTTTTCGCGTGCCGGAGCCGGCATTCGCCATCGCGATGTCGGCAAGCGCGCTAAGCGAGAGGTTGATGCGGTCGATTGCAAAGTAAAAATTCGTGAGATCCAGCCGCCAGGGCAGCGCTGCCGGCAGGTGTTCGACTGCCGATTCCAGAAATTGTCCGTCCAATGTGGGGCCAGCCAGCACTTTGAGGCCCTTATCGGTGAGCGCCATGAGGGTTGTGGGTTGATTGAGCTGGCCTCCGTTGCGCGCGAGCAGTTTCTTCACGGAATAGCGCGTAAACGCAAAGTCGACAAATCGGGTATTCATCTGGTCGATGAGCAGGATGGTTTCCGGCCGCTGCTGCGCGATGGCACGGGAGGCCACAGAAACGCTTTCGAATGACTCGATGGCTTGCGGCGCTGTGTCTTCTTCGATGACGAAGTCATCTTTTGTCAATCCGCTGACAGGATGATTGTCCTTCGTTGTGACGACGACATCGAGAATGACTTCGCGCGTCGTGGCCTTGATGGTGGGAGGGGACTCATTGTTCGCCGCATGCGGCTGCTGGGCGGTGCAAGGCAGAGACGAAAGACCAAGGAAGCAGACGATCCGGAAGATCCACAACGGAGATGAGCGCATTCGCCCTCCGTAACAGGCGCGAAGCAGGATGCCTGCTTATTAAACGGTTCAGAGGCCGGGAAAGTCACGAGCAGATAAGAATTTTCCATTGCAGAGGAACTATCGTTCAGAGGATGTGCGCTTGAGGATGCACGTATACTGCTGCGAATGAAGATTTCCGCGTTTCGGCCCTTTGTATTACTTTTTTCACTTTTCCTGGTACATGTATTGACGGCTCCTGCACAAGCACCCGCGCCCACTCCCGCAGAGATTCTCAAAGGACTGCCGCAGCGCATTTTCCTATGGCCGAGCGGCGCTCCCGCCGCATTAGGCAACGCCGAGGCGGACAAGCCCCGTCTTTATGCGTTTGTGCCGCAGACAAAATCAACGACCGCAGCGGTGCTGGTAATTCCAGGGGGCGGCTATACGCATGACGCGATTGGGCATGAGGGTTTTCAATTTGCACGCTGGCTGAACGCGCAGGGCATGGCAGCGTTTGTCGTCGACTACCGCGTCTCGCCGTATCGCTATCCGATTGAGATACAGGATGGCATGCGCGCCCTGCGCTACGTGCGTGCGCATGCGGCTGAGTACGGCATCGATCCGAATCGCATTGGCGTGTGGGGATCGTCGGCGGGAGGGCATCTCGCATCGACGCTGGGCGTGCATGGCAATGACGCCGCTCCCTTGCCGGAAAAGACGGACGCTGTGGATCAGGTAGATGCCAAGCCGAATTTCATGGTGCTTTCCTATCCGGTGATCAGCATGCAGGGGCCGGAAGCTCATACGGGTTCAAAAAAAAATCTGCTCGGCGAACCGCCCGACCCTGCACTGGAACAGAAATTCTCGAATCAGCTTACGGCAAATGCGCAGACGCCGCCCACGTTTCTTTTTGCGACGACGAAGGACCCGACCGTTCCGATAGAAAACAGCCTCAATTTTTATCGTGCGCTGGAGCGCGCTCATGTGCCCGTCGAGCTTCACATTTACGATTATGCGAATCACGGTTGCGGTCTGTGCGGTTCGATTCCTGAGCTGGCAACCTGGCCGTTGTTGCTGCACAACTGGTTGATACACAGTGGATGGTTGCCGAAGGGCACGCCGCTGCCTCCGCTTGAAGCGAACTATCCATCATGGCCGGCCGGATTGGAAGGCCCTGGCGCGGCCGAGCCGTCGAAATAGTCTGTAAAATCAGGCTGGAAGCTCCATCATGCCTGCAATCGCCAATCACGCCGTTTTACCGGAGGCCGCGGGCCTGCGCCTGGACGCGTGGCTGGTAACGCAGCTCGAAGGCGTGAGCCGTTCGCGCGTGCAGCTGCTGCTTTCTACGGGCAAGGTGCTGATCGACGGCAAATCCGCGAAGCCTTCACAGAAGCTGCGTGGCGGCGAGATGGTTGAAGTGCTGGGCGAGCCGGAGCCGCCGCCTCTGCGCGCGATGGCGGAGGCGATACCGCTCGAGATCATCTATGAAGATGATGACCTTTCCGTCGTCAACAAGCCTGCGGGGATGATGGTGCATGCAGGATCGGGAGCCACGGACGACGCACGCAATCGCGGAACGCTGGTGAACGCGCTGCTGCATCACTACCGTCAGCTCTCGTCTACGGGCGGAGAGCTGCGTCCCGGCATCGTGCATCGTCTCGACAAGCAGACCAGTGGACTGATCATCATTGCGCGCAATGATGCAACGCACCTGAAGCTGGCCGATATGTTTTCCCGGCGCCAGATGCGCAAGACATACGTTGCGCTGGTGCATGGCGCGCCGAAACAGGATGCCGGGACGATTAACGCCGCCATTAGCCGCGATGCGATCCGCCGCACCCGCATGACGACGCGCCGCGCAACTGGCGGACGCATGGCCATCTCTCATTATGAAGTTGAGCGGCGCATTGCTTCGCGCTTCGGAGCGTTCACGCTGGTGCGTGTGCGCATCGAGACAGGCCGCACGCACCAGATTCGCGTGCACATGGCGTCGATCGGGCATCCGGTGGTAGGCGATACTCTTTACGGCGCGCCTGCACAGATCACGATTCCGGTAAAGGGCAGGCGCGCTGCCGCCGATGCAGAATCGATGGCGCTCGACCGTAATTTTCTGCATGCTACGGAGTTGGCATTCGCGCACCCGCGAACGGGGAAGCTGTTGGAGCTGGCTGCACCGCTGCCGGTTGAACTCAACGATTTTCTTGCGAGGCTTGAAGCGGAGAAGTAGCCTCATCTCGCTTCATCGCGAAAGTCAAGGGATTGAGTTGAGGGAGATTGCTGGATGATGTCACAAGAAGGCGTCATTCTGAATCCCAGCGATGTATCAACGCTAATATCGCTGAGATTCTTCGCTCCGCTCAGAATGACGGCATGATTTCGCTATCTAGCGATTCAGCTCTACATTCCCGCAGAAGGATTGACGGTATAGATTTTCACGGAGCCGTCGCCCATTTCGCTGAACCATACTTCTCCGTTACCGATCATTTCTCCGTCTGCATTTCCAAAGAGGCAGCGGGCCGACTGCTTGAGAATGGTTTGGCGAATGTGCGCGTCAAAGATGTTGTCATAGCGGGCGAGAAACGTCTGCCTGTCGCGGATGCGCGCGCGCTTGTCTCCGTGGACCACGTTCAACGGATACGAGATCATGCCGGCGATCTTGTCTTTATCGTTGGCCTGTACCGCAGCCTGTAGTTGGGCGAGAAATGCCCGCGCGGCTTTGGCTGTCTTTGCGCCCTGGTTGTCTACTGTGCTGCCTTCGCAGGGTTGTTCAGCTTGTGCGCGAAGGGGCTGCAGCGAGACGAAGCCGCATAACATCACAGCGAGGACGATGCCTGTTCTGAACAGTGATCTCATCGGCGATTTCTTCGGCCGCATAGAAGCTCCTGTACCCATTTCGCGCTCCGGGTCGCGTGACTATCTTAGCCGAAATCAGTGAATCGTTAGATACAACTTGAGAATGTTCAGCGCCTCGGCTACTACAGCGAAAACAGCAAAGACGGCGTGAAAGCGAGGACTTTTGACCTTGATCGCCACGAGGCTCAGCAGGATATAGACGGCTGTACGGATGTCATACGTCAAGCCCAGATGGGCGCGATAGACGCTGCCCTTGATGAAGGTGTCGACGATGTCGGCGACGAAGAGAGTCGTCATGAAGGCAAAGATCCATTGCCTGCGCGAATAGAAATATTCGCGGTAGCTGTTGTAATCGTCCATCGCGTCGGGAAAGAACAACGTACACAGCAGGTAGAGCAGCGTGGCATAGATGGCGATGAAGAAATAAAGCGGAAAGGTCCATTGCGAAACTTTCTGCAGGGAGAACTCCCACCACCAGAAGTGGATGAGATAGAGGAAAAGAAAGAGCGCCCATACCAGGTGCACCCAGTAGATCCTGTATTGCTTGGGATGCTGAACGATGCGCGCGACGCCACGGAGCAGATGCCCCACGCCCAGTCCCAGAATCATGCTCAGCAGAACTTTTACATGCAGGTAGACATCCACGGTCAGATCACCCCGTAGTCGGCTATGTTCGCGCCGGGGCTATTCTAAATGGCTGCGCGCACGGTGAGCGGTTTAATTTTCAAAGCCGTGCGCAAGCGCCGTCTATCTCTCTGCGATTGTTTGTCCTGCCGGGTTCTTCTTCGTCGAAATCGGTGCAGTCGTTTGAGTGCGCGATTCGCAAGGAGCTGGTGGATTCGTCATCTGCTTCACGAATATGCGATGACTGACTGTGCCGGGCTGCAGCGTCGACCAGTAAGAAGTGCGCGTAAACAATGGCTTGTGCTGCGTAATGATTTGGTTGCTGAGAATGTTGATGCCGCACCTCAAATTATTTTCCGGACTGAGGATTGTTTTGCCGGCATCGTGTGCCGGTAAATGGCGATCGGCGCCCCAGTTAAAGTCGCAGTTGTAGCGCTGCTGATCTTCATAGGTAAGCTGCAGCAGTCCTTCGCTGTGGATGTGCTGATGAGAGACGTCATCCACTTTGTCGACCTCGGGTTCCGTGTGGCGCACATTCGTTCGCGGGTTCAAGCCCGCTTCGGCGCCGGCCAGGGCCTGAAAGAAATACGCCCAGAAAGCGCGCTTGTCGACTTCATCCAGTTGATAGAAACGAGGACAGAAGCGGCGTACGTCGCGCGGCACCTGCGATGAGAGCATTTCTGGTGGGACGGCGGTTTCGACGATCTGGTCCCATTGCGGTTTCCACGTTGTGTCGTCGCCCAGCTCTGCTTTTTTAATGGCGAGGGGCGTAGGCGGAGCGGCCTTCGTAGCGGGGGTTGGAGTTACCGATGCTGCTGCTACCTGGCTATGCCCGCGTTTGCAGGCCAGGGGCGAAAAAAGTAGGGCAGCACAAAGAAGAGCGAACAAATAAATTTTTGACTGCGCTGTATCGCGCATGGTCTTGCTTCTCCGGGGAACGAATGGAGCACGCTCAGTGAGAAGCAACTAGCGGCGGTGGCGTTGCCGTATCTGTAAATGAAATAGCTACAATTTAGTTGAGATGCGAGGCAACCCGAAAGCGGATTGCCTCAGTCATCCTGCTCATCGACTACACCCACCATGCCGCTGCGGGCTGCTCACGAATGACGATGGAGTTGAGGAAGGTTGCGGCCTTTGTCAATCCTTCTTCCGGCGCGAGCAGGCTGTCTTCATGCTCGATGGAAAGCACATTGTCATAGCCGAACATGCGCAGCGTGGAGACGAACTCGCGCCACCACGATTCTCCGTGTCCATAGCCGCAGGTGCGGAAGATCCATCCGCGATGACGCTCGTCGGTGTAGGGTTTGGTATCGAGCACGCCGGTCGAGGGAAGATTTGCAGAATATATCTGCGTATCTTTTGCGTGGACATTGAAGATGGCGTCGCCGAGGATGCGAACGGCGGCGATTGGGTCAATCTGTTGCCAGAACAGATGACTGGGGTCGAAGTTGCAGCCCACCGAAGGCCCGGCGATCGAGCGCAGCTTCAACATCGTCTCCGGGCTGTAGGCGACGAAGCCGGGATGCATCTCGATGGCAATCTTGACGCCGTGATCGGCGGCGAATTTGCCGTGCTCTTGCCAGTAAGGGGTGACCACCTCGTTCCATTGCCACTCGAGCAGCTCGCCATACTCCGGAGGCCATGGGCAAGTCACCCAGTTCGGCTGTTTCGCGTCGAGCGAGTCGCCGGGGCAGCCGGAGAAGTCGACGACCACGGGGACGCCAAGTTTTTCTGCAAGCAAGATGGTCTGGCGGCTTACAGCACGCGCCTGGCGTGCGTGGTCTTTGTCCGGATGCAGCGCATTGCCGTGGCAGCTTAAAGCACTGATGCTTGCGCCGTGATCGGCGAGCGTCTGCTTGAATGTATCGAGCGCGCCCGCATCGTCGAGCATGGAGAGCTTGCAGTGCGCATCGCCGGGATAGTTGCCGGTGCCGAGTTCAACCGTATCGATGCCCAGGGTTTTGAGTTTTGCGAGAACGCCATCGAGTGGCAGTTGCGAGAGCAGAGGAGTAAAGACGCCAACCTTCATGCCAACAGCATAACCGCTCGCGAATCTTCGTGCTCTATCTGTTGGATGGCGACGAGGAGCTGAATCCACATGTTGGCCTAGTCAAAATGACGGGTGGTGGAGTTGGGTGCATCAATCGGCGTCCGCACCAGAACCAGATAAGCGACCGCACCCAGGAAGGTCACGCACGAGCAGATGACCAGCGCGATGTGAAAGGAATGTGTGCGGTCTAGGATCCATCCCGTAAGAACCGGCGCGACCGATGCGAAGAGAAAGCTGCAAAAGTTCTGGATGGTGCCGACGGAACCAACCAGGTGCGCGGGCGCGGCGACCTGGACTAATCCCCAAGCCGATGTTCCGGCGAAGTGAATAAAGAAGAGTGCCAGGCCGATGGCCGCAACCGCTCCCATGCCGGTAGCCGCGCGCGTTACCAGCAGCGTGCAGCCTGCGGAGCAGATCATTCCAAAGACGATGAGCGCTTTGCGGCTACGGAGCGGATCAGCTCCACGCCGCACCCATGCGTCGGCGATGACGCCGTTGACGAGCATGCCAATCGAGCCCATCAGAAATGGAATAGCCGCGAACCAGCCTGTCCGGGCAAGGCTCAGATGATGCGTGGCCTCGAGATATCCCGGCAGCCATGCGAGATAGAGCCACGCCGTGTAGTTGACGCCGCTGAAGCCGAGCATCATGCCCCATACGGTGCGATGGCGAAACAGTCCCCGCCATTCGGCGAGCGAGAGGGTCTGCTTCGAGGCTTGTTCTAGTTCTCCGCTGTTGTGCTCTCGATAGACCGGATACCACGCGAGCGCGATCACAATGCCGAGCATTCCGATGACGACGAACATGCTGCGCCAGCCGTAACGCAGCAGCATGAGCGTCAAGAACGGCGGAGCAAAGGCCTGGCCCAGAGTGGTCGAAGCATTGAGAATGCCCATGGGCAGCCCGCGCTCGCGCACCTCGTACCAGTCATGGATGACCTTCACGCCACCGGGCAGGAACGGAGCCTCGCCTGCGCCAAGGCCGATGCGCGTCAGTACGAGCGAGGCAAAGCCGGATACGAGCCCGGTCGCCATCTGTGCCAGCGACCACAGCATCATGCCTGCGCTCAAAACCAGCCGCGGGCCGTAGTGGTCGAGCAGCCATCCAGCGGGAATCTGCGCAAGACCATAGGCCAGCGAAAACGCAGAGAGCAGCGCGCCAATTTGCGTACCGGAAAAATGCAGATCGGCGCGGATGGTGGTGTTGGCAATCGACAACGCGCTGCGGTCAAGAAAGTTGACGATGCCGCCGAGAACGAGCAACGACAGAACGGTGACGCGCAACGCGCGCAGATGCGCTGCCTGCATCAGCGGGCGGTCCAGCCGCCATCGATCAGCAGCGTATGGCCAGTGATGAGCGATGCGGCGGGTGAGGCGAGAAAGACGACGGCGCCTGCAACCTCGATCGGCTCCCCGATGCGGTGCAGCGCGGCGATGCGTTCGACCGTATCAGCATGGAATGCGGGGTCGGAGAGCACAGGCTGCGTGCCGTCTGTGTAAATGAATGTGGGAGCGACTGCGTTCACGTTGATGTTGTGCTTGCCCCACTCGACGGCAAGGCACTTGGTCAGGTGCACGATGCCTGCCTTGGTCATGCAGTAAACGGACTCGGTAGGCAGCGCCGCGAACCCGGCCTGCGAGCTCATGTTGATGATGCGGCCGTATTTCTGCTCGATCATTACGCGTCCCGCAGCCTGGCTGGCGAAGAACGTTCCCTTCAGGTTGACGGCCAGCGTGTAATCGAAATCTTTTTCGGTATAGTTCTCGGCAAGATTGTCCGGAGCCACGCCCGCATTGTTCACCAGGATATCGAGCCGGCCGAAGTGCTTTACCGTTTCGTCAACGGCGCTGGTGATCTGCGCGAGATTCGTCATCTCCATCTGGAGAGGCAGCACGCGGCGTCCACGCGCGATAACTTCGGCAGCCAGCCCGGAGTCGGCGTGGATATCGCGCAGACCGATGGCTACATCCGCGCCTGCTTCAGCCAGCGCAAGTGAGATGGCGCGGCCCAGTCCGCGAGCCGCTCCGGTAACGAGCGCGATTTGTCCGGTGAGGTTGAAAGATGGAAGTGCCTGCATGAGGGTGAGGATAGCAGGAGTTACGAGGGGAGACAGAAACGAGGCACTCGCACGGGCTTACCGCTCAGCGGAGATGATCCGGACTTTATTTTGGCGTCTTATTTCCGCTGCAATACGACAGGGACAACGAAAGGCCAGCGCAGTGTAGTGTTGCCGGTCCATGCAGGGGCGGACTTTCTGTCCAGAGCAAGGCCGGCTGACAAGAAAATTGGTGTGGTCGCCATGCACGCCATACGGACCAGCACCGAGCCCACACAGGCATGCACTCCGTTTCCGAGGCTGACATGTCCACCGAACCGTCTGCTTACATCCAGGCATTCAGGTTTATCGAATCTTGCAGAATCGTGATTTGCCGATGCGATTTTCAGAATGACGAGCTGTCCCTGTTTGATGGAAGCATCGCTAATGTTGACGTCCTTGCTCGCGTGGCGGAAGATCGTTTGCACGATGCCGGCATGGCGCAGCAATTCCTCGATGGCGCTGGGCATAAGGGCCGGATTCTCAATCAAGCGCGCAACCTGATCTGGATTTTGCAGCAGTGCAAGCCACGCATTGGCAAGAAAACTGGGCAGCGTTTGCGTCAATCCGGAAAACATGGGTTTGCTTAGTGTGAGTTTTCGGCTCTCCAATAGCGCGTTTAGGGTAGCTTCCGCTTTCTTTGAACTTTGCGGTGTAAATTTTCTGGAGAATGAAGATAGTCCGGGGTTGGTCTTCGAAGGGCCTGCAGTGTGTGTCTTTTTGAAGAACAATTGTTCGGCAATCCGTCGCAATTGACCGGCCTCCACCGATCCGGCTTCACTTAAAACCACCATCAGCGTGGCCGACCAGGGTTGAAGGACCTCCTTCACCAGGTCGAACGAATGGATACGATCCACCTTGCCAAGAAGAGAATGAAGGACGCTCTCCATCTCTGCCCGCCACGTCGTCGCGTTCAAGCGGGACATATCGGCCTGCACCTCCGCATACAACCGCGCATGGGCCGCGCCAGCGTCCGGGCTGGTCGGCTTACCCTGTGGCGTCGCTTGCAGAAGAGAGTGTTCTCGGAGGGCGGTGCACACATCGGAATAACGGCTCAATATCCATGCATTGCGCGAAGTGTCGAAGATTGGCGCCTCAGCGGGCGCGGGCCTAAAAGGTTGTTCCATCGGAGGCATCTCGATCGCCTGCCATGCGCATTCCTGCCGCCCAAGTATAGGAACGAGTCCTTTTGCACTTGTCACACGAATGTCACAGTTACGCTTTCGTTCACCAGACGGGAATGGGCTTCTATAAGACGCACGTTGAGAGCTTTCGTCATCGAAGTTTCATGACTGCCCCGAAGGTGTTCAAAAAAAGGCCCGATTTCCATGCGGTGCTCTCTGCATGGAAACCGGGCTGGCTAGTGTCAAGCAGTAGTATTTAAGCCACGACCGCAGCTTGCGGCGTCGCTGCGCCGATGGCTGGGTCGCTCACGCTGTCTCTGCCGGTTTCTACGTGGCCGGCGAGCTGGCGCTGGAAACTCGTGTCGGAAGCGGCCTGCACTGTGAGGTCGTACCAGCCGAAAGACTTCTGCAACTGCCAGAAGTGCTCGAAAGACTGATGCGGTCCGAGCCATACGGTTGTCGTCTTACCGGAGTATGCTTCGATGACATGCACGCGCTCGGCGGTTTTGCCGTGGTTGTGCACTACGAGGATGATGCCCTCGGATTCGGCTTCATAGATGCTTTTGACGGAAAGGTCTGCGCTTCCTGCTGCAAAGCTCCCGGCAAAAGTACGCAGGAAACCATTCGGGCCAAAGACGGAGAAATCGTACGATGTATTGCCGGCCGCGCCGAAGTTGTCGGCAACCTCGTCGTTGATGCCGACCGTGTACGTCCATGGTCCGGTTAGACCGTTTCCGGAGCGCACATGAAAGACCGCCGTCGCTTTGCCCGTATTACGGAAGCGAAGCTCGATGGTTCCCTGCGAAGGGTCTGTTTCTCCGTCAACATGCAACTCGTAGGGCAGCGCGCGGGCAGGGCGTGTGCCCTGTTCCTGTACAGGCAAAGCCTGTTCGGCCGGCACTGCGGGAATGTAATCGGGATGGCGGTTGTCATCGGGTGGCTGGAAGGCGACAGTGCTGGGCAGCGGAACCACCGCATCGTTTGGGTTCTTGAAGTTGAAGGCCGAGGTCAGATCGCCGGTCACTGCGCGCCGCCACGGGGTGATGTTCGACTCGGTGATGCCGGCGTGCTGATTGCCGAAGCGTTTCTCGACGAACTGAATGAGCGAGGTATGGTCGAAGACTTCTGAGTTGACCCATCCGCCCTTGCTCCAGGGCGAGATGACGATCATCGGCACGCGCACACCCAGTCCATAGGGTCCTGCGGGGAAGCTCGTGACAGGGTACGATGGGCTGCCGGTAAACAGCTCGTTCGTCGTTTCAACCGTCGAGATGCCTTCGGTCCGAGACTGCGGTGGGGTGGGCGGCACCATGTGGTCGAAGAGGCCGTCGTTCTCATCGAACATATAGATGAAGGCGGTCTTGCTCCACACCTCGGGGTTGGCAGTCAGTGCGTCGAGCACTTCGGAGATGTACCACGCGCCGTAGTTCGCGGGCCAGTTCGGGTGCTCGCTGTATGCTTCAGGCGCGACGACCCATGACACCTGCGGCAGGTTGTTGTTCTTCACGTCCTGGGCAAAGATGTCGAAGAGCGTCCCGGACTTCGCGATGTTGGTTCCAGTACGCGCCTTCTCCGCCAGCGGGCTCGAGTCGGGTGCGTTCTGGTACTGGTGGAAGTACAGCAGCGAAGTGTCGCCGAAGTTGCCGATGTAGGCGTCTTCGGTAAAGCCCCAGAAATTGGCAGCATCAAGACCATCGCCAGCATCCTGATAAATCTTCCAGGAAATGCCTGCCTTCTGCAGCAGCTCGGGGTAGGTCGACCAGTCGTATCCAAGCTCGGCGTTGTCGATGACCGGACCGCCGTTGGTGCCGTCGTTGCCCACCCAGCCGGTCCACATATGGTAGCGGTTCGGGTCTGTCGGCCCGAGCAGCGAGCAGTGGTAGGCGTCGCAGACGGTGAACGCATCGGCCAGCGCGTAGTGAAAGGGGATATCGTTGCGTGTAAGGTGCGCCATCGTGGTTGTGCCCTTTTGCGGAACCCACTGGTCATATTTGCCGTCGTTCCAGGCCGCGTGGGTCGTGGTCCAGTCGTGTGCAAGATCTTGAATGAACTGCAGACCGAGATCGGGTGCCGTGGGATGGAAGGGCAGGACGAATCCGTCAGGATTGGTCGTATCGGGCTGGTACCAGACGCTCTTGCCCGAAGGAAGCTTGATGGTGCGCGGATCGCCGAAGCCGCGCACGCCGCGCAGCGTGCCGAAGTAGTGATCGAAGGAGCGGTTCTCCTGCATCATGAAGACGATGTGCTCGACATCTTCAATGGTGCCGGTGCGATGGTGCGCGGGAATGGAGAGCGCGCGAGCGATGCTGGCGGGAAATGCTGCGGAGGCTGCACCTGTGCTCAGAAGCTTGAGGAAGGTGCGACGGTCTGTACTCATAGGGGAATTTGACCTCTCTGGATTACATGTTTGTAATCGTGTGCGCGAGACTAGTCCCCGGTTATTGCGGCTGTGTGACGGTCATGTTGCGGTTCTGTGACTTGGTGGTATCAAAACATATTGTGTTTTGACGCACGATCGAACTCATATCTGCCGGGCGAAGATTAGAGTGGCGGGACGAAGCTTAACGAGAGACTCCGAGCAGCCGGCTGACTATACTAGGTCGAACTAAGCAGCAGGAACCGGGCGCAGAGGAGATGTTTGATGATGCGTTTCTGTTTTCGCGCAGTCTTGTCAGGGTTCTGTCTTCTCGCAACCATCAACCTCCCAGGCCTTGCTCAACAGCAATCGAGCACTGCAACAGCCGCAACACCGCCGCCCGCCGGTGCCAATCAATCTCAGGAATTGGCAAAGCAGTTACAAAACCCCGTTGCTGCGCTCATCAGTTTTCCTATCCAGAACAATTTCGACTTCAAAGTGGGACCGGACAACGGCTTTCGTTATACCGCGAACATTCAGCCCGTCGTTCCCATCAATCTGTCCGCGAAATGGCTCATGATCTCACGGACGATTCTGCCCATCGTTCATCAGAGCGATGTGTTTGCACCTCAGATAGACGACACGGATATTGGCGCGGACAGCGGGGTCTATGCCGGCTCAGGAGAACAGAACGGCCTTGGAGATCTGACGCAGAGCCTCTTTTTATCACCCAAGAAACCCCTGCCGGGCGGAATCATCTTTGGTATCGGGCCGGTTTTCCTGGTGCCGACCTCGACCGACAAATATCTGGGCAGCGGCAAGTGGGGCATCGGGCCGACGACCGTAGCGTTGAAGCAGGCTGGCCCATGGACCGTGGGCATGTTGTTCAATTACATTGCGTCGTTTGCCGGCCAGTCGGCAAAGTCCGACGTAAGCTCGGCGTTCCTGCAGCCCTTTGTCTCCTACACCTTCAAGAACACCACAGCGATCGGACTCAATACCGAATCGACATTCGACTTTGAAACCAGCACGTGGACGTCGCCCATCAACCTTACTGTGGGCAAGCTTTATCGCTTCGGCAAGCAGCCTGTAAACCTCACCATCGGAGCCAAGTATTACGCAACCGGCCCCGCAGGCGCGCCAGAGTGGGGCCTGCGTTTCGTCACAACATTTCTTTTCCCGAAACATTAGAAGAATCACGCGGTAGATGCTTCGGTTGCGTTGCTGTTTTTTAATCGACTACAGTTTGCCGCTTTTCAACTTCGTCACTGCCTTACGGCGAAAGCATTCGTCGCTATGATCGTTCACAATTCCGGCAGCCTGCATGAAGGCATAAACAATGACAGGCCCCACAAACTTGAATCCGCGTTTCTTCAATTGCTTCGACATCTCAACCGCGAGTTCCGTCTGTATCGGCCGTGGTCCTTGCGTCTGTATCGGTTTGCCGCCCGCGATTCCCCAAAGGAAGGAAGCAAAGTCCTCACCGGATTTCTTCATCTCTAAAAAGATCTGTGCTCCCTTGATGGTGGCTTCAATCTTCGCGCGAGCGCGGATGATGCCGGGATCATCCAGCAGCCTTTGTATGTCGGTCTCAGTAAAACGGGCCACCTTCGCAGGATCGAATCGCCGGAATGCCTTCCGGAAGGCCTCTCGTTTGCGAAGGACGGTGAGCCAGGAAAGGCCAGCCTGGAAACCTTCAAGCATCAGCAGGTCCCACAGCGCGCGGCTGTCATACTCTGGAACTCCCCACTCCTCGTCGTGATACTGCGCAAGCAACGGATCGGTTTCCGCCCAGTTGCAGCGTTGCTTTGTATCTTTTTTGCCTGTCATCTGGTCCTCGCCGAATAGCTAATCATACGTCGCGTCTCGACGCGCAACGAGTAAGCGAGCCGCGCACGCAGCAAATCATGTGCGAATCGGATCATCCCGCGCGATAGCTCAGCAGAAAAAAATGCTTGCGGCGCAAAGATGGAATCGGGGTATCTGCAACGTAAGCCAATGTTTAAAGAGGATGCACAGATCCACCGCAGATGAATTTTCCGCTAAGAGCCTCAGCAAACACAACGTTGTTCCTATGGCGTGACATCAAAGCTGCAGGAGGTTTCATGAACCACATTCGCAAAGCATTTGCTTTTGCCACGCTCGCTGCAGTGCTTCTCCCTGGTGGAATTTCCTTCGCCCAGGATCACCACGACGACCACCATGACAACCACGCGTATGTCCGCCATGACGAATGGAAAAAGGGCTACAAGATGCATGATGAAGACTGGAAGCGTGGCGAACGAGTGGACTATCGTCAATATCATCTCCACGAGCCGCCACACGGCTATGAATGGCGCGAGGTAGACGGAAATTATGTTCTCGCCGCGGTAGCCACCGGACTCGTCGCTTCGGTCGTAGTGGCTTCGGCCGCACGCTAGGCTTTGGAAGCCAACCCTTTGCCAAACAGAGCTACGCCGGAGCCGCAACCGCTCCGGCGTTCACGTTTGTCAGGCACCCCAGGACCTGCGAGACGAATATCAGCCAAACTTCATATCATCGTGTCGGAATGGACCCAGCTCCTCGGCCTTGTCCTGCTGACAAAGAAACTGATCGAAGACAGATCCAAGGAAAGCCATCCATAAGACCGTTTCCGAATATGAGAGCGCCCCGCTACAGGAGCCTGTCGATACGCTAAGCCAGCCGCAGCGCGTTGAGCGTCGCCCGGCTGTATCCTCGCCCGCGGTCAGGGTCGATCACAAGCTCAAGCTTCGTCACCCCTTTCAGGTCGACCGGGTAATCTTCGATCTCTTGCGTGGATCCAGTCGGACTGAAGTTCCACTGCTGGCGCACAATTTCGCGAGCTGTTTCTTTCGCGGAAGAGTAGCGCAACACAAACTCGTGTTCGCGCTCTGCTCCGTGCTCGATAAAACGCGCAAAGATTCGCCGAAGGTGTGTCGGCACTGTGAAGACCAGCGCAATTGTCTGCGGACCCGAAGTGGCGGCTCGCCACCCAATCTCGTTGCGCTCCGGGTTGGTGCCCAGCGC